>ENA-UEQL01001756-UEQL01001756.1-human-gut-metagenome-genome-assembly--contig:-NODE-1756-length-14860-cov-6.542244_pt1 | contig 14860 bp, 12 predicted proteins | sample MGYA00242905_ERZ507926 | MGnify/ENA primary metagenome ERZ507926 (study PRJEB26167, sample SAMN06115531) | human gut metagenome | host: Homo sapiens | place: China:Henan | collected 2015-09-09...
CCTATAGAATCATCAATATCACGATTTCAATATAACTTCAGGTGAAGTATTTTATCTGTCAGAAATAGCAGAAATAATATCTAATATTTCTGGTAAGCATAATCCAGTCATTTTTGAGAATGAAGGTCTAAATTTAGAGTATACTGGCTCTAATGAACGTATAATTAATCAATTGCGTAATTTTAAGTTTACAGAAATTGCAGATTCTCTAAAGAAAGTGTATGATTATTATTATCAAAATCAGGCGTTAATTGATGTTGAGAATTTAGATTCTAGATGGAAATAAATAATATTCAAATGATTAAAGTTTCAGACTTCATAATTAAATTTTTAGAAAAACAAGGTGTGAAGCATATGTTTATGCTTCCTGGTGGTATGGCTATGCATATTGATGATTCTATAGGATATGCAAAAGACATAAAGCCAGTATTTATGTTACATGAGCAGGCATGTACTTTTGCTGCAGAGTCTTATGCAAGAGTAACTAATAATTTAGGTGTTGTTTGTACTACATGTGGACCAGCGGCAACTAATACTCTTACTGGTGTTGCTTGTTCTTGGATAGAGTCAACCCCACTGTTGGTATTAACAGGACAGGTTAAGAGAGCCGATTTGGCCCAAGATTCAAATCTTCGTCAACTTGGAGTACAAGAGGTTAATATAGTAGATATGGCAAAGCCTATTACTAAATATGCAAAGTTGATAACAGGACCAGAGGATATTCAATATGAATTAGAAAAGGCTGTTTATTTGTGTAAAGAAGGCAGACCGGGCCCCGTTTTGTTAGATATTCCTGTTGATGTTCAGGCATGCAGAGTTGACGAAACAACAATGAAACACTTTGTACAGGAATATAATGGGCGGTATTCTATTAGTGATGATCAGATTGATGCAGTTGTTTCTCAAATAGAAAAAGCTAAACGACCAGTTTTTTATGTAGGTGCAGGAGTAAATGTTGCGAGTGCTAGTGAAGATTTCCGTAAGCTAGCTGAAAAACTGAATATTCCTGTTCTCGTTCATTGGAATGGTATGAATTTACTGGAGAATGAACATCCTCTATTTATGGGACATCCAGGAGCTGTAGGTCAACGTGCGGCAAACTTTGTTTTACAGAATGCAGATTTGTTAATAACTATCGGAACTAGACTAGCATTGCTTCAAACTGGATTTAATTTTGCTGGTTATGCTAAGAATGCTTTTCATGTAATGGTTGATATAGACAAAGCCGAACTTGATAAACCAACATTGCATCCTAATTTAAAAATTCAGGGAGATGCTGGTGAGTTTATCAGAAAGCTTTTGGTTTCTGATATTCAGGTTGGAGATTATTCTAAGTGGATAATAAAAGGAAAGGAATGGAATGCTAAATATCCTTCTTTGAATCCCGAGTGGTTGAAAGACTCTAAGTATATAAATTCCTTCTATTTCGTTGATGAATTGTCTACTCAGATGAATGCTAATGACATTTATTGTGGTGGAAGAGCAGGAACCTGTGTTGATGCAATTATTCAGGCTTTTAATGTGAAAAAGGGACAAGGTGTTTATGTTACAAAAGGGTTGTCTTCAATGGGAAATGGTCTTCCGGCCGCTATCGGTGCAGCTTATGCTACAAAGAAAAAAGTAGTTTGTGTGAATGGCGATGGCGGTTTTGCTATGAATATTCAGGAATTAGAGGTTATTCGAAGGGATAAACTACCCGTTAAAATGTTTATTCTTGACAATCAGGGCTATTCAACAGTAAGAAATACTCAAACTAATGTCTTTGATGGTCATTTTGTTGGCTGTAATGAAAATAGTGGTCTAACTATAGGTAACATAAAGGGAGTAGCAGAAGCTTATGGTATCAAAACATTTATGTTGAAACATGCAGAGAATATGGCAGCAACGATATCAGATGTGTTGAGTTATGATGGACCTGCTCTTTGTATAGTATGGGTTGACCCAGCTCAGCCTATTGTACCAAGACAAGCAAATTACAAAACACCAGAAGGTCAAATGGCTTCAAGGCCTTTAGAGGATATGCGTCCATTGCTTGAAAGAGATGAATTAGAGGAAATAATGTCTGTTTCTAAAGAACAATAATGACACTTAAACAATTTGTTACTCAAAAGTTAGGAATTGACAAGGCGATATTCTATACATTGGTAGGACGAAGTTTGGGAATACCGGTTTCTGTCCTTACCATATTCTTTATCGCCCGATATCTATCACCAGAAGAGCAAGGCTACTATTATACTTTTGGTAGTATTGTTGCCTTACAAGTTTTTTTTGAGTTAGGTTTGACAGGTATTATTACCCAGTTTGTTGCTCATGAGGCATCTCATCTTACGTGGAATGGTAGAGAGTTCGTTGGTGAGGAAAAGTATAAGTCGCGTTTGGCATCTTTGCTGCGATTCTGTGCTAAGTGGTATTCTCTATTTGCTGGTTTTATCGTAGTTTTGCTGCTTGTGGCAGGTATGACTTTTTTCAACCATTATAATGCGCATGGTAAGGATATCAACTGGGCATTGCCTTGGATCATTCTGGTTATGGGTACGGCTTTCAACTTTCTCATAGCTCCTATTACTTCATTTGTAGAAGGTTTGGGTAAAGTAAAAGAGATGGCCCAGATTCGTCTTATCCAACAGGTTTGCCAGCCTATTGTAGTATGGGGCGGATTTATATTGGGGGCAAAGCTCTTTGTCTCAGGTATGGATGCCCTATTAAAAGTTAGCGTGGTACTCTTCTTTATCTGCAATTCTTCTATCTTTAGGATGTTGAAGAGTATATGGAAAGAGAAGGTTTCTGAAGTAATCAGTTACAAAAAAGAAATATTCCCTTTGCAGTGGCGTATTGCTGTAAGCTGGATTAGTGGCTATTTCATCTTCCAACTCTTTAATCCTGTACTTTTTGCAACAGAGGGTGCTAAGGTTGCCGGACAGATGGGATTGACCCTTCAGGCGTTGAACGCCTTGCAAGCTTTGACTCTTAGCTGGATCAATACAAAGGTACCACGAATTTCCGGATTGATAGCTTTGAAAGAATATGTTCAGTTGGATACCTTGTTTAATAAGACTTTCAAGCAGGTGATGGCGATAGGTATTACTTTCGTCTTCTTGTTTGTTATTGTTCTTATCACATTCCAAAATCTGAACATTACTCTCTTTGGTGTTGATTTCGGCACTCGTTTCTTACCAGCAATTCCATTGATACTTATGGCTTGGGCAACCATCTCAATGATGCCTGTTAACTGTTGGGCAACCTATTTGCGATGTCACAAGAAGGAACCTTTAATGCTGAATAGTGTAGTAATCGGCATTTTGTGTTGCACTTCCACTTTGCTGTTTGGAAAGCTGTATGGATTGATGGGTATTGTGTGCGGTTTTGCCGTATTGAGACTCATCTCGCTATTATGGATACAATATGTTTATAAAACAAAGAAGATAGAATGGCACAAAAAATAGTATTCAAATGTGTTATTGCTTTTGTTAGCAGTGACAATTACGTCAGCAATTTGCCTCTTTTCTGTTAGATATATATACTTATATGTTCCGGCATTAGGTGGAAAGAAAAAATGGATAAAATAATTATGGAAAAATATCTTCTTACAGTGGTTATTCCCACATATAATCGTGCTGAGACTTTGCGCACGACATTGTCTTTTGTTATTCCTCAAGTATTAGCTCATAAAGACGAGGTACATATTTATATTTCAGATAATGCTTCTACTGATAATACAAAAGAAGTTGTAAAAGAAATAATGTCTGAAAATCCTGATGTTATTACTTATTTTTGTCAGGAGAAAAACCTTACTGCATCTCCAAACTTCAATGATGCGGTACATCGTGTAAATTCTGAGTATGTTTACCTTTTGAGCGACGATGACATTATTGTCCCTGAGTGCATATCTTTTATGTTGAAATGTATAAAAGAGAATGTAGATATAGATTATTTTTATGTAAATCGATATGTCGCATCAGAGGAAATGGACGATGTGATGTTGTGGCATCAGAACTTCGGCTTGTCTTATTTGAAGATTTATGAAACTGGAGGTAAAATGCTGCAGGAACACTTTGATGGCCCAAGTTGCTGTTCGGCCAATCTCTTCAAACGTGAACTTTGGGTGAATGCTTCCAAATATATGAAAGAGGATTGTCCAGGGTATGTATGGCTGTCTATACTTTTGCACGGAGCAGTGAATGTCAAGACGGCTTATATTACCTATCCAATGTTTGTTGCCAAGATGCCGAGGGTTCAGAGATATTCGGATAATTGGCCTTGGTATTATGTTAAGGGACTGTGTCAGTTGTTTAAATATTTGGATGAATTTCATCCTGGTATTTATGATGCGTGGATTCGCCATCAGCAGGTGGAAAGCAAAAGACGTTTTATGATGATTCTTTGTACGATGTCGAGAAATAAGAAGTTATACCGTCAAAGAATAGCTGATATTAAGCAGCATGTGAAATTTCCGATGGCACGTTTGGTTTGCAATTTGTCTGTTTCCTTCTTGCCTCATTGGTTTGTGATGGGACCACTATACCAAGTAATAAGAGGATGTAAAGTGTTTGAATTATTGAAACGTAAGTTTAAGTGATAAAAATATAGCGATGAAAATAGCATATCTTATGCCTGTAGGAACTTCTATTACGGGCAAGGCAGACGGAGTTAGAATGCAGGCATTGATTTGGCGTGACGCGCTCGCCAAACGAGGGCATCAGGTTGACTTAATTGAAGCTTGGGGAGAATATGATTGGGCTTCATACGATGCTTTGCATTTTTTTGGTCAAGGAACTTGGCTGTTTATGATAGAAGAACTTAGCAGAAAGAATCCTAAGGTGGTTGTCTCACCAATCATTGATACCAACACTCCGTTATGGAAATATAAACTGGCAAGCTTCTGGGGAAGCCATAAACTGCGTATTGAATCGCAAAATTATGTAATGAGACGCATGTCTAAGTATTCATCCCGCTTTTTGGCTCGTAGTAATTATGAGAAAGAGTATATAAAAAGTTGTACTTATCTGGATGATGAACATATAGACATTGTTCCTCTTTCTTATCGCTTGGATAGTAAGGGCCCAAGATGCGAGAAAGAAAACTTTTGTTTTCATATTAGCCAATTCACATCAGACCGTAAGAATGTAATGCGCTTAATGCAAGCTGCTGTAAAGTTTGATTTTAAGTTGGTTATTGCAGGTAGTCGTGGAAGCAAAGAAGCATTCAAGCCTTTCAAAGAATTTGCAGAAAAGCATAATAACATCACAATATTAGGGTATTTAACTGATGAAGAACTTGAAAATTGGTATAATCGTGCCAAGGTTTTTGCTCTTCCAAGCTTGTTCGAAGGTGTAGGACTGGTGGCATTGGAGGCAGCTATGCATCATTGTGATATTGTTCTGACAAATCTTGGTGGTCCAAAGGAGTATTATGGAGGTTTTGCTCATACTGTCAATCCATATAGTATTGACGAAATAGGTCGGGCTGTTGTTGATGCTCTTAATAGTGAGGAAAATTCACGCCTATTTGACTTTGTAAAGACCAATAGTTCATTAGATTATTGTGTAGATTTGTTAGAAAAATGCTACAATCGTTTATAAAAACTTTAGTTAAGTCAACATCTTTATAGAATAATGGATGACAATTTAAAGAGTTTTCTTGATAAGTCTGCAGCCTTTTTATTGATTGTTTGTGTCATAGGTATGATAGTGTTGGCATGCAACTGCTTTTCTTCTAAGAAGCCACAAACGCATCGCATCATTCTTACTGTTTCTCCTGATTCAGTATATGATGACAGGCAATTCTGTTACTATACGGATAGTCTGATCAATGTTATAAACAAGCATGAACATGTTATAGCAGATAGGTATGAGGCTATATTGGAAGACCGGGCCGATACGCAAAAGTATTGGTCGATAGCAGGAATACTTGTGTCTATAATTATCGGAATCGCAGGATTCTTCGGGTTTAAGACCATTAAAGACATAGAGCATGATTGTCAAGAGACGGCAAAGAAGATTGCAGCGGAAACTGCCACATCTGTTGCTACTTCAACATCAAAGACTAAAACCGAAGAATATTTGCAACAACATTTAAGGGAGGAAGTTCAGAATGCTTCAGATGTATATCTCGGCAATCAGGAAAACCATATTAAAGAAATGGTGCAAAATGCTGTGGCAAGAGTACAGAATGATACATCTGAAATGTTGGATGATCTGAATGGGCGAGTGGATGAAATTTCTGAACGGCTGGATGCTTTGGACAGTGTTGACACGGCTGATACTGACCCTCCTACTTCCTCTTCTGCTTCAGGTGAAATTGATTTATTTGGATAATTGAGTATGAAAGCAATAAATGGATTAGTATTGAGCGGTGATGTCCGCTCGCAGAAACTTGTGGTGCAAGCATGCATTCCATTTCTTGATTTGAGCCGTCATTCTGTGTTCTCCTATATGCGCGATCCGAACGAGAATCCCTATAAGAACGATAATGAGGACGACGCTAAGGAAAAGAACAAATTCTATCAACGCCGAATTGACACTAAGCGAATCTCAAAGATAAAGGATTTTATTAGAAACTCTATTCTTGACGAAGTGAATGGACGTAGAGCGGTGGCGGTTTTCCCGACGGCAATGATTTTGTCGTATGTTGATGAGAATACAAATTATCAGATTGGTGGTTTCGTTCCTTTAAAATTCCCATATGAAGTTTATATCGTTGATGGTCAGCATCGTCTTTTTGCCATGCAGGAGCTTTATAAAGATGCTTGCTGTTTTACGTTATTCAATACTGATAAAGACAAGGAAAACCGCATTGTCAAGGAATACATCGAGAACTATAAGTTTAATTGTACCATACTTCTCAACTTTGATTTGTGGGAACAATCGCAGATTTTCGTAGAAGTCAACTTTAATCAGCGTAAGGTAAGCAAGTCTCTTTATTATGACATATACGGCATGTATTATAATGACAGTTATGTGAATGATCCACGTAATTATATATATGTAGCTCACATGCTTGTCAAGCACATGAACAGTAGTGAGGATTCACCTTTGAAAGGCAAGATAAAAATGTTGGGAAGTGGCATCGGCCTGGTGTCGCAATCATGCTTTGCTGAATCGTTAATCCGAAACTTGTCTTCTCGTATGAGCATCTGGCGCATTGACTCTGATGACAATACAGGTAAACCTTCATATAAATATATGGCAATGGAGCTTAAGGCTTTCTATCAGGAAGTGGAAGCTGTTTTCAGAGACATCTGGCCTGTTGACAATAAGCACCGTTCTATTATCTGTAAGACCACTGGTATAAGTGTAATGATCAGAATGTTGGGATACATTCACCAGAATGTGTTAAGTGATGATATCTGTCAAGGATTGAAAGATGCTAATGCAGATATTGTTCCTCAATATAAGAAGGTGGTGCATGATGAGCTAATGAAATTATATTACGAGCGCCATCGTCTCTTTGGCTTGAATGGTTCATATAGCAAGACAGGAGGTAAGGGTATAGAGAAAAGTCTTTATCGTGATATGTGTGAGATTCTTTCTACGAAAGTGGAAGATTTGGCCGAAGATACGCTTTCCGCATTAAAGACATGGCTAAGCCTGAAGACTGTTTCCGGTTATTCCTCTGACAAGGATTGTTTTGAGGAATTAATAGTTAAGGCTAAAACTCACAATGATAAGATTACTGGTTTTATTCTTGCTGAAGTGCTGAAACAAGTACAGACGAGTTGGAATGTCCAGGAGATAAGCGACTTTGTGAAGGAAGAGATAGAAAGAATTAGAATTGTGTTAGACAATTAATTAGAAATATATGAAGATAATTGTAGCTCATGAAGGTAAACAACATTCCTTCAAAACGGCAGAGGCTATTTATAAGGATAATAGTCTATGCTATTATGTGACAACAATATACGATAAACCATGGAGTCTTACTCGTATAGTAAAAATGTTTCTCAGGGGGAATATGAAAAAAAAATGTGCTTCTCATAAAAGTAATGTTCTTCCCAATAATATAGTTAAACAATATTGTGAATGGAAAGGCTTGTTTAGAATGTTCATCAGTAAAATTCCTTTTCTAAATGAATGTTTTCCCAATTATTATGATTGGTTGCATGATAGCTTTGGTAAAGAAGTTGCGAAACTTGCAATCAAAAACAATGTTGATGCTGTAATTATGTATGATACAAATGCAAATCAGTGTTGGAAGATTCTCAAGGAAAAAGCACCTCATATAAAACGAATTTTAGATGTTACTATTGGTAATCGTTTATATCTTGAAAAAATATATAGAGAAGATGCGGAACGTTATCCGCAAACCTCTCAATATTTATTGAAAGAACAGAAGGATGTATTTGATGTTACAAAAAGGGAACGTCTTGCGGAAGAATTGCAGTTGTCACAGTTCTTCTTAGCAGGCTCTAAATTCGTAAAACATAGTTTGGAATATAGCGGTGTTGATGCTCAGAGAATTTTTGTGATTAATTATGGAGTTAATTTAAGTCAATTCAAACCTTTGGATAAGAAAATATCTGAAGGTCCTCTAAAACTGTTATTTACAGGAAATTGTTCTTATAGAAAAGGAATGCATCATTTGTTGGCTGTAATTGCAACATATAATCCTAAAGATGTTGAATTGTATATAGCTGGAGGGTATGACGAACAATCATTTTTTTATAAAAAATATTCGTCCCTTCCCAATGTACATTTTTTGGGATTTGTCACACATGATATTTTACAGGAAATATACGCTAAAACAGATGTTTTTGTATTACCTTCCTTAGCAGAAGGTTTTGCTATGGTGTCTTTAGAAGCATTAGGTGCAGGATTGCCAATTATCTGTACAACAAACTCTGGTTGTAATGATATTGTAGAAAATTGCAAAAATGGTTTTGTGATAGATGCAAGCGATGAAGTAGCTTTAAAAAACCGAATAAATTGGTTTGTTGATAATAAGGCAAAAATTCCAGAAATGAGTGTTTATGCAAATAAAAGTGTAAGTCAGCATTCATGGGTAGATTATGGTAATAACTTGTTGAATAGTATAAAATCTATATTGTAATGGATATCTTTCTTATATTGACATATATAATATTAAATATTGCGATAGTATTATATTATATAAGTAAAAAGGAGGATGGAGCGTTTGCTCCTCCATTTATAATTTCTGCTATTTCTTTGTCAGTTATGTTACCACAGTTAACTACAATTTATTTTGTAAATGACTATGATAACAAACTTTTGCATACACTATGTTATACAATGATAACTTGCAATCTCGCTTTTCTGTGGGGTTTTAGAAAAGGGGAAAAGAGAAAGCTACCACGATGTTTATATGATATAAATCTGAATAGATGCAAATTTATCGTACTTGTTTTAGCTTTCTTGGGATTTGGAGCATTAATGGGTCTTGGAGATGGTGTTATTGTAGCACTGTTCATGAGCTTTTCGCAAATAGCAATATCTTATAGTTTGGCATATTTTCTAACAAAAAAGGCAAATTACTCTTTTGTATATTATCTGTCTCTTATTTTAGGTTGTTTTATAGTCCTTAATTATACATTTTTTGTGTATGGTTCAAGAGGAAGTGCTTTGTTCTTATTCTTAGCTATTTTGTATTTTTTATATCGAAAGCTCCCTAAATACAAGAGATTATATAAATTTGCTGTTATAGGATTTCTATTATTAGGTTCTATTGTTAGTGCAAGTATTGGAATGTTTAGAGAAAATCTACATGGTGAAAAAAACAATATAGATTATGTGGAAAATTTTAAGCAAGCATTTATTCATTCTGACACAGATGTTGGAATGGATTTAGGTAATGCTGCTATACTGATAGAATATTGCAAGAATTATAACTCATATAATTATGGAGCTATTTTTTGGAACGGTTTCGTTTATAACTATGTTCCAGAAAGAATTGTAGGAAAAGAAACAAAAGAATCTTTGCAATATATACCATCTTATGAAAAGTTAATAGAACCACTCACTCATGGTGTAACAACAGTGACAGGATATTTCGAAGCTTTTGCAACTTGGGGATATCTAGGCTTTTTTACTTTTCTTATTATAGGCTATATTGTTGGCATAATATGGACAAGAGCAAAATATTCAAGTTTTTATATGATTTTACTTTTGTTTTCTTTAGGTAATATCCCATTAATGGTAACCCATAACTTACAATATATTCTCCAGAGATTGGAGTTAATAGTGTTGTTTGTTATAGCTTTTTGTTTTTATGCTTTAAGAAAAAAGAAACTATGAAACGTGTATTTATACAAACAAATATTCCAGTTCCTTATAAAGTTGACTTTTATAATGAATTGGGAAAGATGTGTGATCTAACAGTAGTCTTTGAAGCTAGACGAATAGGAAATCAAAAATTTAACTGGAATGACGATGCTAAAAAGAATTTTAAAGCAATTTACTTAAATGACTTATTGGATGAGCGTAAACTTAATAAGAATATTTTAAAATTCTTAAACAAGGATAAGTTTGATATTTTTGTTATCGCTGCATTTCATACTCTTACAGGACAATTAGCCATTTGGACATTAAAAATAAAGAATATTCCATATTGCTTTGAAACGGATGGTGCATTTGTTCCTGTCAAAGAGAATACTTTAAAATATTTTTATAAAAAATGTCTTATCTCTAATGCTTGTAAATATCTGAGTCCTAGTGAGATTTCTGATAGGTATCTTAAGCATTATGGGGCAAAGGCAAATAATATATATAGATATCCATTTGCATCAACTTTGAATTCTGAGGTTCTATCAAAACCATTAGGTGAAATAGAAATAAACAGTTTAAGGGAGAAGTATGGAATAAAAGAGAAATATATAATAATTGCTGTAGGACAGTTCATAAAACGTAAAGGTTTTGATATTCTCATAAAGGCTTGTTCACAGCTTGACAATATAGATGTAGGATGCTTTATCATAGGAGGCAATCCAAATGCAGAATTGTTAGAACTCACACAATCTCTTAAATTATCTAATATTTATTTTCTGCCATTCCAAGACAGAAAAACACTTTCTGAATATTATCAGTTATCAGATGTATTTGTTCTTCCGACAAGAGAAGATATTTGGGGATTAGTTATTAATGAGGCAATGGCTAATGGACTTCCTGTAATCACAACAGATAAATGTAATGCAGGCTTGGCAATGGTTTCTGATAAAAATGGAGAGATTGTTCCTGTTGATTCTATTGACAGTTTGGTTTCTTCTTTGAAACTCATTTTCTCTGATAATAATAAAAGATTGCAAATGGGAAAAGAGTCTCTGAATATTATTAAAAACTACACGATTGAAAACATGGCTGTAGTCCATAAAAAGATATTGTTGGATGAATAAGAGTGTTTCTATAAGCAGTTATACTAGTGATAAAATACGACTTCTATCTTTGGTTTCCATTATCCTCGTTCTCTATATTCATTCTGGCTTTCATGCAGATGAGATAGAGGGGATGGTGATGAACGACAGAGTGCAGGAGTTCGTGTCGGGGATGATAGGGCGGTGTGCTGTCCCGTTGTTCTATATGATTTCTGGCTATCTGTTCTTTCTGAAAGTGCCGGATGGAATGACTTCTATCTATGGTAAGATGAGGAAGAGGGTGGGGACGTTGGTTGTGCCTTATATCATCGGGTGTCTGTTCTTTGTTGGCTTTGGTGTGCTTATGGCGGTATTGCCGGGTGTATCGAAGTATATGAACAGTTCGGTGATGCCTCTGTTTTCAAAGCCGATAGGAGAAATTCTTCGTTCTATATTCTATGATGCAGGAAACGGGTCTCCTTGCGCTTTCCAACTATGATTTAATTTCGTACATTTGTTTTTGATAGGCTTAAGCTGGAAACTATGGGGCTTGGTTCCCTATGGTTGAGATTAAACAGATTGTAAATATATAAAGAGTAGGTAAGATGGAAACATTCGACGATATCATTAAAGGGGATAAACCTGTATTGGTGGATTTTTTTGCGACATGGTGCGGCCCGTGTAAGGTGTTGAGTCCGACGGTCGAGGCATTGGGGAAGGAGTTGGCGGGACAAGTGCGTGTCCTTAAAATTGATGTAGATAAGAACGAAGCACTTGCCACACAGTTGAGGATCCAATCCGTACCCACTTTGATCATCTTTAAGAAAGGTGAGATCGTATGGCGCTCTTCCGGCGTGATGGATCACGGAAGCCTATTGCGGAAGGCGCAAAGCTATATCGATTAAAAGCCGTTCATCGGGATCAATACCGTTGGGATCAATAATAGGAATCCTAGGATCACTAGGACAAGGATGAACTTCCATGCCCATTTGAACCATTTATCATACGGGATACGGCTTACTCCTAGAACCGCTATCAGGACACCTGATGTGGGAGTTATCAGGTTCGTGAAGCCATCGCCAAACTGAAAGGCCATGACGGTGGCCTGCTTGGATAAACCGATCAACTCCGAGAATGGGGCCATGATAGGCATGGTAAGGGCCGCTTTGGCGCTTCCGGAAGGAATAACTAAATTGATAAGCGTCTGGATAACGTACATCATCCCGACCGTAGCTACTTGCCCCAAGCCTTCCATCCCTTTCGCTAGGTTAAAGAGAATCGTATCGATCACTTTGCCTTCTTGTAGGATTACGATGATACCTCCTGCCAAACCGACAACCAAGGCGGCGCTCATAATATCCTTGCAACCCTCTAAGAATAGTTTCACAAGCTCATTCGGATCGCGTCCATTGGCGATTCCCGCCGCGATGCCCAAGGCGAAGAATAAAGCCGCTATTTCCATAATGTACCATCCATAGCCCATTACGCCTGTTATCAGGAAAAAGATCGTGAAGAATAAAAGGTTCAATATATATAAATGTACGGTTTTCCGCAGAGTGAATATCGAACTGATTATGAACTCTACGCTAAGAATCGGGATTAAGGGAAGTCCCTCGATTACACTATTCCCGATTTCTAAGGATGTCTGGGGATAATAGACAGAAAAGACCGCTAAGATGATTGCCAATAGGATAAAACTGACCCATGCGGCTTTCGGGGTCCTGTACACGATTTCCAAAGAATGGGTATTATGTAGGTCTCTCCAGTATTGATCATCCTCATAGACTGGTGACAATTGAGGGTTCTTTTTTACCTTGGCGGCATAACGCAATATCCATGTGAAGCCTACCACATTGATAATACACCAACAAACGATACGATACTCGATGCCGGAAAAAAGAGGAATTCCTGCTAAGCCTTGCGCTATACCGATAGTGAAAGGGTTTAAAATCGCTCCGGCGAAACCTAATCCCGCCGCTATAAAAACCATACATACGCCGGTTATGGAATCGTATCCCATAGATATCGCCATCGGGACCAAGACCAGACAAAAAGCGATGGTCTCCTCACTCATCCCGAATACGGCCCCGAATATACTGAAAAGTAGCATGATAGCGGTCAATAAAAAATTGTCTATGCCTATTTTATGAAGGATGGGGTTATTCTCCATTTTGCGTGCTTTCCGCAGGAAACTGACTGTCCCGATATCAAATGCCTTACTGTCGTTCACGATCCAGAATGCACCACCGATGATGAGGATGAAGACGATGATATCCGCCTTGTCCACAAATCCTTTATAAAAGGCGGAGAGTACCTCCCATGTTTGAGGTACGCTTTCCACGGATTCATATACAACGGTCCGCTCTCCATCTGGGCTGATATTTTCCGTGTATTGCCCACCGGGGATAATCCATGTCAATGCGGCGCAAAATAAGATGATGTAAAAAATGATTACGTAAGTGTGGGGTATTTGTCTCTTTTTCATGATTCTGCTTTTTCGTCTTCTTCAGTTAATATTCCGATCTCGGGAAGGATAGCTCGGGCCTCACGGTCGCTAAGCGTATCTACGTCTTTGAGTTTACGTTGGATGGCACGGGTACGGGTACCTAAAACCTCTTCTATTTGCCCGCTGGCGGTTTGCAAGTTCTTTTGGGCTTTCTCGAGCATACCGCCTACTTTCTCGAATTCTTTTTTCACGGCCCCTAAGATCGTCCATACCTCCCCTGAGTGCTTTTGGATCGCCAATGTACGGAAGCCCATTTGTAAACTGTTTAGTATGGCCGCTAGGGTAGTGGGACCTGTTACGACTACCTTGTAGTTTCGTTGCAAGTCCTCCAATAAAGCGGAACGGCGTACGACCTCGGCGTAAATGCCCTCGAACGGCAGGAACATAATGCCGAAATCGGTCGTGGCGGGAGGTGCCAGATATTTGTCCGAAATATCTTTAGCCATCTTCTTGATCGTTGTCTCCAATAATTTTCCGGCTGTCTCGATCGCTTGGGAATCTGCGGCATCGTAAGCGTCTAGGAGCTGTTCGTATACATCTTTCGGGAATTTAGCGTCTATGGGAAGGTATACGAATTCTCGGGCATCATCCCGCCCGGGGAGCTTGACTGCGAATTCAACGACCGCATCCGAACCTTTCCGGGTATGTACATTCGCCTCGTATTGCTCTGGTGCCAATAACTGCTCCAATAACATACTGAGTTGGATCTCCCCGATATTTCCCCGGGTCTTAACATTACTAAGTACCCGTTTTAATCCTCCTACATCCTGTGCTAAGGTTTGCATCTCGCCCAGTCCTTTTTGTACACTTTCTAATTGTTCGGAGACTAAACGGAAAGATTGCCCGATACGGTCATTCAATGTCTTTTGAAGTTTCTCGTCTACGGTGACTCGGATCTCTTCCAGCCTTTTTTCCGTGTTATCCACTAATCTCTGTTGGTGTTCGTCCAAGGCGGCGAATTTCTCTTTCTGCAACCTGTTAAAAGAATCGATTCCACGTTCGAAGGCTTCCTTGAACTCATTCATGGAACGAGCCAGCTCTTCTCGGTTATCTTT
>ENA-UEQL01001761-UEQL01001761.1-human-gut-metagenome-genome-assembly--contig:-NODE-1761-length-14838-cov-22.907256_pt1 | contig 14838 bp, 10 predicted proteins | sample MGYA00242905_ERZ507926 | MGnify/ENA primary metagenome ERZ507926 (study PRJEB26167, sample SAMN06115531) | human gut metagenome | host: Homo sapiens | place: China:Henan | collected 2015-09-09...
CACAGATGCTCACGGATTTTTAGGTTGCGTTTTGCCTCCTAATCTGTGCACATCCGTGCAATCCGTGGGAGTTTTCGTAGGAGGGTATGGCATCCCTGCCATACCCACGCTGCCCTCCGAATTCCTTCCGCAGAACCCATTCCAAGTTTGTTTGCGCAAGTCCTCCCACGGAATTCACGGAAGCTTCAGGTGGGGAATATTCTCCCATAGATTGCACAGAATACACAGAAGCTTCTGGCGGAGAAGAGCCTCCCACGGATTTCACAGATGTACACAGATTTTTCTTCTCCGCCAGTCGTTTCTGTGTGTTCCGTGAATTCTGTGGGAAGATAGTTTTGTGGCTGCGTGGGTATGGCAGGATGCCATACCCTCCTAATCTGTGCATATCCGTGCAATCTGTGGGAGAATACCTTGCGCCAGAAACTTCTGTGGGTTCTGTGGCTTCTGTGGGAAGATAGTTTGGTGGCTCCCTGATGGACAATCTTTGGGTGGAAAATAAAAAAATGGAATTAAATGGAATTGTTGTTTCGATTTTTTTTGTATCTTTGCCACGAGAATATCCTAATATAACTAACTAAAACAAATTAACAAAAAAGCATGAAGAAAAAAGTACTTCTGTCTACACTTGCTATGGCTGCGTTCATGTCAGCTATGCCGAGTGTAAACGCTGTTGCTGCTGATGACAGCAAAGCAAGCGCAGTTTACGACTTCAGCGGTTTCAACGACGTGAATCTCATCAACCTTTTCTACAAGGCTTACCAAGATGGTCGTAAGTATCCTACTGAAGCAGAGTTCGCAGCAGCTGGTATTCAGCAGAGTGACATCGCCTTTATCCGTTCGCACGTGCGCAATAAGGGCATCATCGACCGCTCAGGTCGTCTTATCAAGGACACCTACGAGAAGCGTAACCTTTGGATGAATATTCCGATGGGCTTTGGCAAAGATGGTTCGGTTGGTCAACCGTCGAAGAACTTCGATAGCGATGTTTATTCGATGTGGAACTACACAAACATCTTCGGTTCTTGGAACCACGGATTCTTCTCTGCACCTGCAGCATGGACTGACGCAGCTCACAAGAACGGTTCTGACATCTACTCTGGTATCAAGTTCTTCGACACAACAGGCGGTCGTCCTGACGGAGCTGGCAGCTGGATTCAGTATTGTACAGCAAAGGAAGATGACGGCTCGTTCAAGTATGTAGACGCTATCATCAACTGCTTGATGTACTTCGGCTTCGACGGTATCAACTACAACTGGGAGGATTCTGGCTACAACAGGACAGATATCGTTAACTTCCACCGCGCTCTTTGGGCAAAGGCAAAGGAGAACGGCTTCGACAACTACCGCAGTGGTATCTACACAAGCCAGAACTCTATCGCAAGCACATTGCAGGCAAAGTGGCTGCTCGGCGACAAGGAAGGTCGTACACACGACTTGATGCTCAACTATTCGAGCGGTGACTTCTCTTATCAGCTCAGCAGTTCTGCTAAGGTGGCTATCGACGCTACCGGTTCTACAGACGGTATCTATGCAGGTATGTGGTTCGTAACCATGAACCGCGGTTGGAATCGTCTTAATGCAGACGACTATTCAAAGCAGATGAACATCTGTCTTTGGGGAGAGCACGCTTCAAGCCGTATCTGGTCGTACACATCTGGTCTTGATCCTCAAGATCGTCAGGCTAACTACCAATATATGCAAGAGCGTTTGATGTCGGGTGGTAACCGCAACCCACTTGAGCGTCCGGCAGTAAGCAACTCGGGTAACGACTGGGAGGTCGAAAGAGGCTCAAGCAATAAGCCACTGCAGGGCTTCGCAGGCTTGGCAACATGGATTCCGGAGCGTTCTTCTATCTTCGGCAACCTGCCGTTTGGCACAAACTTCAGCCTTGGTAATGGCGACCGCTATGCATACAAGGGAAAGAAAACAGCTGGCAAATGGTACAATATGGCTACACAGGACGTAGTTCCGACATATCGTTGGCTCGTTGTTAAGCCAGGCACACAGACCGTAAGCACAGATATTGACGCTACATTCACACATGCTGACCAGTATATCGGTGGTTCAAGTCTCTTGCTCACTGGTAAGGCTACTGCTGCAGGCACAGACGTAGTGCTCTACAAGACTGACCTCAACGTATCGGCAGGTAACCCGTTCGCTAAGATTGCTGTTAAGAGTGGTAAGGAGGGCACAAACGCTTCTTCGCTCTACGTAATCGTTCAGAAGGCTGACGGCTCATGGGTAGAGGCACCGGTAGGCAACGTAACAGGTGCTAACTGGCAGGAAGTGAAGGTGGCTCTCAACGGCGTTTCAAAGAGCGACGTCATCAAGCACATCGGTCTGCGCGTTAAGGGTAGCGACAACGCTTACAAGATGTATGTAGGCAAGCTCGAAATCAACGACGATGTTAAGGCTACACCGGCTGCAATCAAGAACCTCACTGTAGAGGTGAAGGAAGAGACAAAGACATCGCTCACAGCAAAGGTATTCTGGGGCGTAGACGCAAAGGCTCAGAAGCGTGCTGCATGGGATCTCGTTTACAACGACGAGGCAAACATCGATCACTTCGAGGTGCTCTATAAGAACGGCGAGAATGGTAAGGTTTCTGAGGTTGGTCGCACAACAACTTGGGCTACACTCGTTAATGATATTCAGCTCGAAGCTACAGATGAGCCGTACATCGGAGTACGTTCAGTGTCTACCGACCTGAAGACCTACTCATCAGTAGAGTGGGTGAAGGTGACACGTGGCGATATTGCTTCGTTGCCAGAGGCAAATCCTGAAAGCTATCCTATCAGCCAGATGAACCCGGACTGCGACGGTGCAGGTATTGCTCGTCAGCAGCGTTATGTGACCGATGTAACAACAACGGGTGCGGATCAGAATCTGGATTATCACACAGATCATCCGGTGGCTGACGGCTCACAGTATGACGATCAGACAGCTCGTGTGCTTAAGGTTAAGCAGGGTCAGAAGGTGAAACTCCATGTAAAGTGCTTTGATTCGTCAAATAGTAAATGGGAAGGTTCTAAGAAAGTTGATGGCTTGCGCTACTGCTTCGCAGGTGGTTGGATTGACTTCAACGGTGACTACAACTTCTATCCTAAGACTATGCAGGAAGATCCTGCTAATGGCGAGATGTTGTTCTTTGCTGGTACAATTCGTCAAGCTACCCCTCAATTCGAAACAACAGGTATCGACTGCGAATTCACTATTCCATCAGACGCTAAGCCAGGTTCGAGCCGTTTGCGCATCGTATTCTCTGACGCATGGTTTGCAGGCGACTTCCTCCCGTCAGGTCTCCACAACAAGGGCTTCTCAATGGATTTCAGTGTAGAGATTACAGGTAACAACCCAGGACGTAAACCTGCAGCTGACATCCACGATCAGGGCGTAGCTGACGAGCCGGAGAACCTCACTGGTGGTGTTGTTGACGCTATCAACTCTGCAAGCCAAGGCGTTTCTAAGGTAGAGGCAGCTGATGGCAAGTTTAACTTCCAGAACGTAGAGAAGGCATGGGTTTACGATGCAAGCGGCGTACTCGTTAAGTACCTCGTTAACCCGACATCGTTCGACGCTCAGCAGCTCGCTTCTGGCGTTTACCTCGTGAAGATGCAGAACGGCAACATCATCCGTTCGCAGAAGCTCGTTAAGTAAAAGTAAAAAAGTAAAAGAGTAAAAGAGTAAAAAGCCCCTCCCAACCCTCCCCGTCGGGGAGGGCTAAGGATAGCTTAAAGAGGCTTGGTTCGGCTTAGTTTTCTCGGCTTATAAAGGCTTAAGAAGGCTTAGTTCGGCTTAAACGCTGCCTTATACAGGCTTAGGCAAAACAACAATAAAAGGCGCAACCGCACGGGTTGCGCCTTTTTTAGTAGCAAAACTGCGCATTTGTTTGTTTTTCTCATCGCAAAAGTGTAGTTTTGCAGAATAAAACCCTAATAGAACAGCTATCAATAGGGGCACCATGTTGAAGACATCTTCAGCAAGCCCGAAGCAAAAGCAAAAACTATGAATAAAACAGTAATTCTAACGCTTACAGCAGCCCTGCTGTCGACAACCGACGCTATGGCACAGTTGAAATATCCGGCAACGGCGAAGGACAACACCGTTGACGAGTACTTCGGAGAGAAGGTGGCAGACCCGTATCGCTGGTTGGAGAACGACACGAGCGCAGCCACGGCAGAGTGGGTGAGAGAGGAGAACCTCGTGAGCCGCAAGTATCTCGACAATATACCCATGCGCAAGGCGATACTGAAGCGTCTGAAGGAGACCGCTAACTACGAGAAGCGCGGCATGACATTCGAGCGCGGCGGCAAGTGGTACGCCTACCGCAACGACGGACTGCAGAACCAGGCGGTGCTCTACCAGATGGACCGCTACGACGCGCCCGTCAGCGAGTGGCGCGTGTGGCTCGACCCGAACACGCTGAGCACCGACGGCACGGTGGCATTGAAGAGCACCACGTTCTCGCACGACGGCAAGTATATGGCGTATGTCATCTCGCGCAACGGATCGGACTGGGAAGAGATATACGTGAAGGACGTGGCGACGGGCAAGACGCTCGACGACCATATCGTGTGGGCGAAGTTCACGAAAGCCACATGGGTGGGCGACGGCTTCTACTACAGTGCGTATGACGCGCCCGAGAAAGGCAAGGAGACATCAGCCAAGAACGCCGTGCAGAAGATATACTACCACCGCATAGGCACACCGCAGAGCGACGACCGCCTGTTCTATCAGAACCCGTCGCAGCCGCTGCGCTTCTACGAGGTGAGCGTGAACAAGGAGGAGACCGTGATGTACCTCACTGAGGCAGGCATGGACAACGGCAACAACCTCTATGTGCGCGACATGAGGCAGCCAGATGCGCAGTTCATACAGATGTGCTCCGACCCACAATATATATATACGCCTGTGGAGACCGTGGGCAACCGTATGTATATACTCACCAATGCCGGTGCACCGAAGTACCGTCTCATGGTGGCTGACGTGAGCAACCCGGGCTACGCCGACTGGAAAGAGCTGGTGGGCGAGGGCGAGAGCGTGCTCGAGGACGTTACGTTCACCGCTGACAACCGCATGATACTGCAGTACGCCAAGGACAACTGCAACCAGCTTTATGTGTACACCACCGACGGCAACCGACTCAGCGAGATTGAGCTGCCAACGTTCGGCACAACATCCGTGAGCGGAGCACGCGGACAGAAAGAATTGTTCTACTCGTTCACATCGTACACCACACCAGGTGCCATCTACAGCTACGATATGGCTACGGCGAAGAGCACGCTGCTGTCTACGCCGAAGCTCGCATTCCGCACACAGGACTATGTTACGGAGATGCTCTTCTACACTTCGAAGGACGGCACACGCGCTCCGCTCTTCATCACGCACAAGAAGGGGCTGAAGCTGAACGGCAAGAACCCGCTGCTGCTCTACGGCTACGGCGGCTTCAACGTGACGTACAAACCACACTTCCTGTCGAACATGATTCCGTTCATGGAGCGCGGTGGCGTATATGTTCACGCTGTGCTGCGCGGTGGCGGTGAGTATGGTGAGCAGTGGCACGTGGCAGGCACGAAGCTGCAGAAGCAGAACGTGTTCGACGACTTCATCTCGGCTGCCGAATTCCTTATTGATAAGGGCTACACCTCGAAGGACTATCTCGCCATACAGGGTGGAAGCAACGGCGGACTGCTCGTCGGAGCCTGCATGACGCAGCGCCCCGACCTTTTCCGTGTCTGCCTGCCCGCAGTGGGCGTTATGGATATGTTGCGCTATCATAAGTTCACCATCGGCTGGAACTGGGCACCCGACTACGGCACATCGGAGGATTCGAAGGAGATGTTTGAGTATCTCAGAGCATACTCGCCGCTTCACACGCTGAAGCCCGGCGTGCATTATCCGGCTACGCTCGTCACCACAGCCGACCACGACGACCGCGTGGTGCCAGCCCACTCGTTCAAGTTCGCGGCACGCCTGCAGGAGTGTCAGGGCGGCACGGCTCCGGTGCTCATAAGCATCGGCGTGAACGCCGGACACGGCGGAGGAAAGCCGTTGGCAAAACGACTCGAAGAGACTGCAGATGCCATCAGCTTCACGCTTTGGAACATGGGTGTGAAGAAATAATGGAATAAGGCAAGAGAGAACAGCCCCACGGGGCATAAAGAACAAACAGAGAGAAAAAGCAGGATATGGTACCACAGGAATATCAGAAGTTCTACTTGAAAGACGTGACGTTCGTCAATCTGATGATGCGTCGCATATACAACGTGCTCATCGTGGCAAACCCCTACGACGCGTTCATGCTCGAGGACGACGGACGCGTTGAGGAGAAGATATACAACGAGTATGTGGAGCTCGGTCTGCGCTATCCGCCTACGTTCACACAGGTGAGCACCACGGAGGAGGCGCGACAGGTGCTACGTACAATGCACATCGACCTCGTAATCTGTATGCCGGGCAACGCCGACAACGACGCGTTCAGCGTGGCGCGTGACATAAAGGCGGAGTTCCCACATATGCACTGCATAGTGCTCACGCCCTTCTCGCATGGCATCACGAAGCGCATGGAGAACGAAGACCTCTCCATCTTCGACTACGTGTTCTGCTGGCTCGGCAACACCAACCTCATCCTCTCCATTATCAAGCTGATAGAGGACAAGATGAACCTTGAGCACGACATCGACGAGGGTGGCGTGCAGATGATATTGCTCGTGGAGGACAGCATACGCTTCTACAGCTCCATACTGCCCAACCTCTACAACTACATACTCGCGCAGAGCAAACGCTTCTCTACCGAGGCACTCAACCGCCACGCTGCTTCGCTGCGTATGCGTGGCAGACCGAAAGTGGTGTTGGCACGCAACTATGAGGAGGCGATGGCACTCTACGAACGCTACTCGGACAACGTGCTCGGCGTGATTAGCGACGTGCGCTTCCCCATACACGGCGTGAAGGACAGCGAGGCAGGTCTGAAGTTGATGCGCGAGATAAGAAAGACCGACCCCTACCTGCCGCTGATACTCGAAAGCTCGGAGTCGGAGAACCGCGCAAAGGCAGAGGCGGAAGGCTTCCGCTTCGTAGATAAAAACTCGAAGAAGATGTCGCTCGACCTGCATAAGATGCTCGAGGAACACCTCGGCTTCGGCGACTTCATCTTCCGCGACCCGAAGACAAAGGCGGAGATAATGCGCATCCACTCGCTGAAGGAGCTGCAGGACAATATCTTCAAGATTCCCGACGACTCGATGCTCTACCACATCTCGCGCAACCACATGAGCCGCTGGCTGTCGGCGCGTGCCATCTTTCCCGTGTCGATGTTTCTGAAGACCGTGACGTGGGAGCGACTGAAGGATATCACAGCCCACCGCGAGATTATCTTCGACGCCATCGTGCAGTATCGCCACATGAAGAATATCGGCGTTGTGGCGGTGTTCGACCGCATGAAGTTCGACGCTTACTCGCACTTCGCACGCATCGGCGAGGGTTCGCTCGGCGGAAAGGGTAGAGGTTTGGCGTTCCTCGACAACATCATCAAGACACATCCCGAATTCAACTCGCTGGAGGGAGCCACTGTGCAGATACCGCGCACCGTGGTGCTCTGTACCGATGTGTTCGACCAGTTCATGGTGCAGAACAATCTCTACCAGATTGCGCTCAGCGATGCCTCGGACGACGACATACTGCGCCACTTCCTGCGTGCGCAGCTGCCCGACTCGCTCATAGCCGACTTCTTCACGTTCTTCGAGGCAGTGAAGAGTCCGATAGCCATACGCTCGTCGTCGCTGCTCGAAGATGCCCACTATCAGCCTTTCGCCGGCATCTACTCTACGTACATGATTCCGTACCTCGACGACAAGTATGCCATGCTTGAGATGTTGGCGTGCGCCATAAAAGGTGTCTATGCCTCGGTCTACTATCGCGACTCGAAGGCTTACATGACAGCCACGAGCAATGTTATCGACCAGGAGAAGATGGCGGTGATACTGCAGGAAGTGGTGGGCAAGCAGTTCGACGGACGCTACTACCCGAACATATCGGGCGTGCTGCGCTCGCTCAACTATTACCCCATAGGCGACGAGCGTGCTGAGGATGGCATCGCCTCGCTCGCGCTGGGCTTGGGCAAGTATATCGTCGACGGCGGACAGACGCTGCGCGTGTCGCCATACCATCCGCACCAGGTGTTGCAGACCTCCGAACTGGAGACGGCACTGCGCGAGACGCAGACACGCTTCTATGCTCTCGACACGCAGCACGTGGGCAACGACTTCAAGGTGGACGATGGTTTTAATATCCTAAATCTGAAGGTGAAGGAGGCAGAGCGCGACAACTCGCTCAACTTTATCGCCTCGACCTACGACCCCTACGACCAGGTGATACGCGACGGACTGTACGAGGGTGGCAGAAAGGTGATATCGTTCGCCGGAGTGCTGCAGCAGGGCGTGTTCCCACTGCCCGAGCTGCTGCAGATGTCGATGCGCTTCGGTGCAGAGGCTATGCGCCGACCAGTGGAGATAGAGTTCGCATGTAACCTCAACGCTGACCGCACAGGGTCGCTCTACCTGCTGCAGATACGCCCCATTGTCGACCAGAAGCAGATGCTCGACGAAGACCTCGCGGCGATACCCGACGACCACTGTCTGCTGCGCTCGCACAACTCGCTCGGGCATGGTGTGACGGAAGACGTGACCGACGTGGTGTACGTGAAGACCGACGACCGCTTCTCGGCTGCCGACAACCCAACGATAGCGCGGGAGATAGAAAAACTGAACAAGGAATATCTCGACCGCGGCACAAACTACGTGCTTGTAGGTCCGGGTAGATGGGGTTCGAGCGATGCGTGGTTGGGCATACCCGTGAAGTGGCCGCATATCTCGGCGGCGCGTGTCATCGTGGAGGTGGCGCTGAAGAACTACCGCGTAGACCCGAGTCAGGGCACGCACTTCTTCCAGAATCTCACATCGTTCGGTGTAGGCTACTTCACCATCGACGAGAACCGCAATGACGGTTGTTTCCACAAGGCTGCGCTCGACGCAATGCCGGCTGTAGAAGAAACAGAACACGTGCGCGTGGTGCGCTTCGAGAAAGGACTAAGAATAATGATGGATGGAAAGAAAGGTGAAGGAGTGATTGCCGCTATATGATAAAGCGGTGCCCATAGGGGGTGCAGCAGTCTCTGCTGCACCAACCAAGCAGTTGGTACACTTCTTGGTTGGTGTGTTTCTTGGTTGGTGTGTTTCTTGGTTGGTGCAGTTCTTGGTTGGTTGGTGCACTTGAGACAAGTGCACCCCCTGTGGTGTGGTCGGCTTACTTAACAGCGATGCACTCTACTTCGACCAAAGCGTTCTTCGGCAGAGTCTTCACTGCGACTGCAGAGCGAGCCGGGAACGGCTGTGAGAAGAATTCGGCGTAAACCTCGTTCATGGCAGCAAAGTCAGCCATGTCGCTGAGGAATACAGTAGTCTTGACAACATGCTGCAGGTCGGTACCTGCTTCCTCGAGGATGTGCTTAGCGTTGGTGAGCGACTGGCGTGTCTGCTCCTTTACGCCGCCCTCTGCGAATGCACCTGTTGTAGGGTCGATAGGTAGCTGACCCGATGCGAATACCATGCCGTTAGCCTCTACAGCCTGTGAGTACGGACCGATAGCTGCTGGAGCTTTCTCTGTGTTAATCTGTTTGTTCATAGTCGTTTTGTTTAAAATGTTATTGTTAGTCTTTTTTACTTTAGTAGGAGACATTAGGGGGTGCACTTGTCTCAAGTGCACCAACAAAGTTAATGACACATTCTATTCAGTTGGTCTGTTCGGTTGGTGCACTTGAGACAAGTGCACCCCCTTAAGTTACTTTCGCTTGCTTGGTTGGTGCACTTCTTGCTCTGGCAAGCGGCAAAGCCGAGCGGAGACAAGTGCACCCCCTAACAACACCTCTTTATGCTTTACTGCTGCAAAAGTACACTAAAAACTGGAGAAAACGAAACTTTTGTGCTTGTTAAATAATTCTAAATATTCGTTGCTACTTATTGCATATCACTTCTATATAATAAAAAATGTGTAATTTTGCAGACCGATTATTTGGGGATACACTTAGAGTCCCCTGCATGAGGGTGTTAATAGCGTTTGTCGAAAAGGCCAGACGGCGTGGTTAGTGAATCGCTCGTGCAAGAAAAATAAATGTTTTTTAGTAGTAATATTTTAATTAAAAAAATGAACACTTTAAGTTACAAGACTATTTCCGTTAACAAGGAAACAGCTAAGAAGGAGTGGGTGGTTATCGATGCCACAGACCAGGTTGTAGGTCGTCTCTGCTCTAAGGTAGCAAAGCTTATCCGCGGAAAGTACAAGCCTACTTTCACTCCGCACGTAGACTGCGGTGACAACGTTATCATCATCAACGCTGCTAAGGCAGTTTTCACAGGTAAGAAGGAAACTGACAAGGTCTACACACGTTATACTGGCTATCCTGGTGGACAGCGCTTCAACACTCCGGCAGAGCTCCGCAAGCGTCCGGACGGTATGGACAAGATTATCCGTCACGCTGTGAAGGGTATGCTCCCGAAGGGTCCGCTCGGTCGTCGTCTTCTCGACAACCTCTATATCTATGACGGTACAGAGCACAAGCACGAGGCACAGCAGCCGAAGGCTATCGATATTAACCAGTATAAATAAAGCATAAGACATGGAAATGATTAATGCAATTGGTCGCCGTAAGAGTGCCGTAGCTCGTGTATATCTCACAGAGGGCACCGGTAAGATCACTATCAATAAGGAAGAACTCACAAAGTATTTCCCATCAGCAATCCTGCAGTACGTTGTTAAGCAGCCGCTGCTCCTGCTCGGTGTGGAAGAGAAATATGACATCAAGGTAAACCTCGACGGTGGCGGCTTCACAGGTCAGAGCCAGGCTCTCCGCCTCGCTATCGCTCGCGCACTCGTTAAGGTTAACGCTGAGGACAAGAAGACTCTCAAGGTACAGGGCTTCCTCACACGCGACGCTCGTGAGGTTGAACGTAAGAAGCCGGGTCAGCCGAAGGCACGCCGTCGCTTCCAGTTCAGCAAGCGTTAATATCAAACAGTCTTGGTGTCTTTCTATGCTGCTGCTTGATGCGGCGGCTTAGAATGCTCCGGACAACGTTTAGCATCCAAACTCGCGAGACCGAACATTCGTTACTCGTGGGCTGGTTCAATTCAACTCAAAGGAAAGTAAACAATTTTAACAAACAAAGAAAATGTCAAGAACTAATTTTGACCAGTTGTTAGAGGCAGGCTGTCACTTTGGCCACCTCCGTCGTAAGTGGAATCCGGCAATGGCTCCTTATATCTTCATGGAGCGCAATGGTATTCATATCATCGATTTGCACAAGACCGTAGCTAAGGTTGACGAGGCTGCAGAGGCTCTCAAGCAGATCGCAAAGTCAGGCAAGAAGATCCTGTTCGTCGCTACTAAAAAACAAGCTAAGGACGTAGTTGCTGAGAAAGCAGCGAGCGTAAACATGCCTTACGTTATCGAGCGTTGGCCGGGCGGTATGCTCACCAACTTCCCGACAATCCGCAAGGCTGTTAAGAAAATGGCGAACATCGACAAGCTCATGAACGACGGTACATTCTCAAAGCTCTCTAAGCGTGAGCTTCTGCAGGTGACACGTCAGCGCGCTAAGCTGGAGAAGAACCTCGGTTCTATCGCTGACTTGACTCGCCTCCCGAGTGCTTTGTTCGTTGTCGACGTGATGAAGGAGAACATCGCAGTGCGTGAGGCTAACCGCCTCGGTATCCCTGTGTTCGCTATGGTCGACACCAACTCTGACCCACGCAACATCGACTACATCATCCCGGCTAACGACGACGCTAAGGATTCTATCGACGTAGTTCTCTCAGCTTGCTGCGGTGCTATCGCAGAAGGTCTTGAGGAGCGCAAGGTAGAGAAGGCTGACGAGAAGGCTGCTGCTGAGCAGAAGGAGGGCAAGGCTCCTCGCAAGGCTCGCAAGGAAGAGGCTGAGGCTGCTGAGTAAGCAACTATAATACATATAAATCGGAAATTCTTTAATTCGTAAATCAAGATTTTGGAATGGAGAATTTCCGATTTTTAGGTTAAAAAGCAATCAATCATCAATAATTAATAATTAATTAATAACTTAAGAAAAATGGCTGTTTCAATTGAAGACATCAAGAAACTTCGCGCTATGACAGGTGCTGGTCTTGCAGACGTAAAGAAGGCTCTGACAGAGGCAGAAGGTGATTTCGATAAGGCAAAGGACTTGCTCCGTGAGCGTGGACTCGCTATCGCTGCAAAGCGTTCAGACCGCGAGACATCTAACGGTTGTGTACTCGTTAAGAAGGTAGGCAGTTTCGCTGCTATCATCGCTCTCAAGTGTGAGACCGACTTCGTGGCTAACGGTGCTGACTTCATTAAGCTCACATCTGATATCCTCGATGCTGCTATCGCTGCTAAGGCTCAGACTCTCGACGAGGTTAAGGCTTTGGCTCTCGGCGAGTCTGACGTTCAGGCTGCTGTTACAGCACGCTCAGGTATCACTGGCGAGAAGATGGAGCTCGACGGCTACTGCGTACTCGAGGGTGAGAACGTAGAGGTTTACGACCACATGAACAAGCACACTCTCTGCACAATGGTGCAGCTCAACAAGGAGAACGCTGAGGTTGGTCACAAGATCGCTATGCAGGTAGCTGCTATGAAGCCGCTCGCACTCGACGAAAGCTTAATCTCTGATGATGTGAAGAACGAGGAGTTCAAGGTAGCTGTTGAGAAGACTAAGGAAGAGCTCGTAGAGAAGGCAGTGAACGCTGCTCTCCACAAGGCTGGTCTCAACCCGAACCACTTCGACTCTGAGGATCACATCGAGTCTAACCAGGGCAAGGGCTGGATCACAGCAGAGGACGTAGCTAAGTTCCGCGATATCAAGGAGACTGTAGGCGCTGAGGCTACAGCTAAGCTCAACCCGACAATGATTGAGAACATCGCTAAGGGTCGCGTTGCAAAGTTCCTCAAGGAGGTTTGCCTCGTTAACCAGGAGTTCCAGTTCGGCGACGAAGCTAAGCAGAACGTTGCTGGCTATCTCAAGTCTCAGGACAAGGATCTGAAGATCGTTGCTTACAAGCGCTTCACTCTTGCTGCTGAGTAATTAGAGAAATCAATTACGCATAATTAATATTGGAGCCGTAGAGGGTGAATAGCCTTCTGCGGCTTTTTAATTTTCATTGCTTATGAAGATATTTGCTGTAGGTATGAACTACCTCGAACACAATAAAGAGCTGCATGGTGCGTTATATAAACCAGAGGAGCCCGTTATCTTTACAAAAGCCGACTCGGCACTGCTGAAGGATCACAAGCCCTTCTTCATCCCCGATCACCTCGGACGCATCGACTATGAGACTGAGCTTGTTGTGCGCATTTCGCGCCTCGGCAAGACTATCTCTGAGCGTTTCGCTCCGCGTTATTACGATGCCGTGACGGTGGGCATCGACTTCACCGCACGCGAGTTGCAGAAGAAGTTGCGCGCCGAGGGTAAGCCGTGGGAACTGTGCAAGGGCTTTGATGGTTCGGCTGCGATAGGCGACTGGGTGCCGTTGGAGAAGTTCCGCGACGTGCAGGCAATCCATTTCCACCTCGACATCAACGGCAAGACCGTGCAGGAGGGATGCACCAGCGACATGCTCTATCGTGTAGACGAGCTGATCGCGTACATCTCGCAGTTCTTCACGCTGAAGACCGGCGATATTCTATTCACTGGTACACCCGCAGGCGTGGGTCCGGTGAACATCGACGACAAGCTGGAGGGCTACCTCGAAGACCGCAAAGTGCTGGAGTTCAGCTGCAAGTAGAACTGCAGGGGAAGTTCTCCCACAGAATATACAGATGTCACGGAAGGGACTGCTAAGATATTCTCCCACAGATGTCACAGAAGGGACTGCTAAGATATTCTCCCACAGATTTCACGGAAGGGACTGCTAAGATATTCTCCCACAGATGTCACAGATGTACACAGATATATGAGGGTATGGCATCCCTGCCATGCCCACGCAGCCATCCAAACTTCTGTGAGTTCTGTGAATTCCGTGGGTGTACTTACACCAAACTTCTGTGTTCATCCGTGAAATCCGTGGGAGTATAAACGTTCTTGTAGGACACACGGCACTATCCGTTGGATAACGCGGTTCCTAACACTTGTGGAAACAAATAAAGAAAAGACATGAAATTACGCCATACCATATTAATGCTGCTGACAGTCTGCGCGGTGCTACCCGCAAGTGCCCAGCAGTTTTTCCACTTCACAGCCGATGAGCTGCGTGTCGATACCTTGTACGCACCGCAGTTCACACACGTCACGCCTCTGCCCGAAGCGTGGCGCGACTCCGTGTACACCGTCAGCGTTGTCTATCCTGAGTATGCGGATATGCGAGCTACGGATGTGGCGAACTACAAGCGCATCGAGAGCGAGCTGCCCGACGCAGAGCCACGTGTGGAGACCCACGTGACGTACGACCGCAAGCGAGCGTCGCTCCTCACTACCGTCAACCCCGTGGTGTACCGCGACGGACGCTACAAGCAGCTCGTGAGTTTCATGTTGCGCTGCGAGGCACGTGCCAAGGACGACGTGCACCGCAAGGCGGCGTTGAGCGCAGGAGTCGTGCGTGCAGATGCTCAGGTGAACGTGTGGGACACGCTGCCTGCGGCAAAGCGCTATGCCAAGCAGAGCGTACTACGCGAGGGACGTTGGGCGAAGATAAGTGTGGCAGAGTCGGGTATTCATCAGCTCACCTCGGCACTCGTGCGCCAGGCGGGTTTCACCGACATTAATAAGGTGAAGATATATGGATATGGCGGAAATC
>ENA-UEQL01001762-UEQL01001762.1-human-gut-metagenome-genome-assembly--contig:-NODE-1762-length-14835-cov-6.847608_pt1 | contig 14835 bp, 11 predicted proteins | sample MGYA00242905_ERZ507926 | MGnify/ENA primary metagenome ERZ507926 (study PRJEB26167, sample SAMN06115531) | human gut metagenome | host: Homo sapiens | place: China:Henan | collected 2015-09-09...
GACAAATTTTTCTTGCCAAAAGTGGCGACGACACAAAACGCTACTTCGTGGAAATTGCATTCAAGGATTCCGTGTCTAAATACGCAAATAGAGGGTTCGAGTTTATCCCGCATACAACAAAGGAAGAAATAATAAAATACATAGAAAAATTACGAAACAAGGATAAGTTATTGGAGGTTCTGTCTGCAAACGAAATCTTCGATTCCATAACCCATACAGGGAAGTATAGATATTTGCTCCCGATTTCGGAAAAAAATTTAGATGAAACAACACAAATCGATCTTTATAAATTTGACGACCAAAATGCTTTCATACCGACGGATAAATCGCATTTCCTTCCTGCGGGAACGAAACTTTGGGTAGGAATAAAATACGGCATCCCTGAAAAATTTGCGGCGCAAGTAAACCGCCCCAAACTTATTACACCATTGAATCCAAATTGGGAGAAGTATGTTGGCGAATTAACAAAGGAAGGAAAGCGTAAAGTGGAGAAGCAGTTAAAAGGCTGCAAAAAGAGAATCATATGTTAAAAAAACGTTTTTATCAAAATGTTATTCCCCGCCCCAAACCCACTATTTATCTGATCGTAGCAGATGCTGGGAAGAAAATGTTGTTTTTAAATAGCACGATTTAGAATTACCTAATAGTTGCCTCGAAATCCTCTTTTGACGCGAGTCTTGACTATGTCGGCAAAATATTTAGGCTAGATAGAATATGACAAAACCCCCGTTTACAGTTTCGAGCAAGGCGATTTCGATGATTGCGGAAATTTCCGCGCTTGTCGAACGGTTTGCCATTCGCTTTGAACGCGACGCTCTGAAGCTTAGGCGGGCGAACAAAATCAAGACCATTTATTCGTCGCTCGCGATTGAGGGCAATACCCTTTCGGAAACGCAGGTTGGTGATATTTTAAACGGCAAAAATGTAGTCGCGCCGATTCGCGAACTTCAAGAGGTGAAAAACGCGATTGCCGTATACGACAATTTTGCCTCGTTCAATCCGTTTTCGCTCGAAGACCTTTTGAGGGCACACGCGCAGATGATGTCGGCACTCGTCGAAACTGCGGGACAATTTCGGAGAAGCGGGGTCGGCGTTTTTGACGGAGATCGCGCGGTTCACATTGCCCCACCATTCGAACGCGTACCCGAGCTGATGGCAAACCTCTTCGACTGGCTCAAAAACGCCGACGACCACCTGTTGATTCGCAGTTGCGTCTTCCACTACGAGTTTGAATTTATCCACCCGTTCGCCGATGGAAACGGCAGAATGGGCCGCTTGTGGCAATCGCTGATTTTGTCGAAACTCAATCCCGTCTTTCAATATCTGCCAGTCGAAACGCTCGTCCACGACAACCATCTGAAATACTACGAAGCCATCAACGCGAGCACGGCAAACAACGATTCTGGCGCGTTTATTGATTTTATGCTCGGCGAATTGCTCAATGCGCTGAAAATCCACCAAGGTGAGCCGATTGGCAGAGTAAATGGCGGTGTAAGTGGCAGAGTAAATGAAGTGTTCGGCTACATAAAAGCGCACGAAGGTTGCAATGCCGGCGAGCTTTCCGCCGCGCTTTCGATTCCCAAGCGGACTCTTGCCCGCGACTTGAAAAAGCTTGCCGACCAAGTAGAATTCCGCGGTGCACCCAAGACTGGCGGGTATTATTTGAAGTAATTGCGAGCCGAACATTATACATATTCCGTATAACAGAAAGTCTGTGAGGTGATTTTATACGTTATTTGTATATTATTCTTGATTTTTGCAAAATATATACGATTATTGTATAAAATGAGCGAGCAACTGAAAGATTTTGTAAAAGCGCGGCGCAAAGAATTGAAGATGACCCAGCAGTCTCTTGCCGACAAAAGCGGCGTGGGCATTCATTTCATTCGCGACATTGAGCAGGGCAAACAAGACCTTCGGATAAAGAAGGTAAATCAGGTTCTGTTTATGTTTGGCGCGAAGCTTGCGCCCGTTCCGCTCGACAAGGAGGATAGGCAATGAGAAGCGCAAAAGTTTTCTTCAAAGACGCCTTCGCGGGAACGCTGCGAGAAACGGAATCGGGCTATGAGTTCGCCTACGACGAAACATACCTTCGCGCCGACACCGCCGAGCCCGTCAGTCTCACATTACCGCTCCGCGCCGAACCGTATGCGCAAAGAACGCTCTTTTCATTTTTCGACGGGCTTATTCCAGAAGGCTGGCTGCTCGATTTTGCCACGCAAACTTGGAAGCTCGACCCGCGCGACAGAATGGGGCTATTGCTCGCCTGTTGTAAAGACTGCATCGGCGCGGTCAGCATCATCGGGAAGGAGGACGGCAAATGAAAAGATGTTTGTATTGCTACAAGCCTCTCAAAGACGGCGAGGTAGACTTTCATGCAGTCTGCGCCAAAAAATTTTTCGGCACATCGGTTGTCCCGCAACTACCCTACTCGCAGGCGGACTTGAAAGAGCTTGCCAAGCAGGTTGTGCGCTCGCAAACGACAATCGCGGGGGTTCAGCCGAAGCTTTCTATGTATCTCGACAAAGCCGTTCGCGCCAACCCGAAACTCACGATTGTCGGCGTATTCGGCAACTACATTTTGAAGCCGCAGGCGGCGCGCTTTTGCAATCTTCCCGAAAACGAAGATTTGAGCATGCACTTGGCGGAAATCGCGGGGCTTGCAACGGTGCCGCACTCGCTGATGCGCTTTGCCGACGGCGGGCTTTGCTATATAACAAAGCGAATCGACCGCGGCGCGAACGGCGAAAAATTCCCCATGGAGGACATGGCGCAGCTTACTTTGCGCCTGAGCGAAGACAAATACAAGTCGTCCTACGAACGCATTGCAAAAACAGTCCGCGAATATTCCGACAACGTCGGGTTTGACCTCTCGAATCTCGCCGAACAAGTTTTATTTTCGTGGATAATAGGCAATTCCGACATGCATTTGAAAAACTTTTCACTCATAAAAAGCGACGGCAAATGGGGTCTTTCGCCCGCCTACGATATGCTAAATGTAAAGCTTGCTTTGCCGAACGATGCAGAGGAATTGGCACTAACACTCAACGGCAAAGGCGGAGCATACCAATATACGAAAGTAGATTTTGTCAAGGCATTCAGAACATTCGGGTTGACGGACTCGGCAATAGACAACCTATTCGCGCGAATGATTAAAGCAGAATCCAAACTTTACGATTTTATTACCACGAGCTTTTTGCCTGTCGAAATGCAAAATGGTTTTTGTGGGTTGATAGCGGAAAGAATCGGCAGATTGCGGTAGGAATCAAATGATTTCAGTAGATGTTCAACATTACAAACAGCCAAAAATTACGAGCCAATAATTGCCAATTTCGGACATCCCCAAAAGTGTCAAATTGCAACCAAGCGGTACGACGATTTCATAACTTATTGAGCGCAAAGAAACATCTCTTGCATGACACGCAAGGGGTCGCAGATTCGAGTTCTGCTACTCCCACCATTTTGAAAGCCGCAAGTTTAATAACTTGCGGCTTCTTTTGTTTCTCCTTGACGAGTGGGGGCAATGCCAAATGTTGAGAAATACGGCGGCTCAAAGCCAGAGGCTATGGAATAAGGGATATAAGGAAGCGAATTTCCATAGTATCCCTCCGCATTCTACGGATGCCCCGTGGCGGCAGTTTTCAAAGTCCCGCCCGCAAGCCCGCCTTTGGATTAGCTTCTTCTTGCGGCGCAATACATTCGCTTATCCCGTTATTTTTACTAAACATCCATATTCTTATTATCGGCGCAAACCGTTCGCTTATCCCTTCTCGCCAGCTTCCCGCACCCAATCGGAACCCCCCGCCTCATTCCTTCATCATCTCCTTTAATCGCCTTATATCTCCCATGCGTTGCTTTGCGCTCGGGCTATTCTTGTTTAACCAAGAAAAAAAAGCTACTGTAATTATAGGAGAAATAACGGATTTTAGAAATCTTCAATTATGGAAAGAATTCTTCTCTAAATATAAAAACGCTAATACAAAATTGCGCCTACTGGATTCTGTCGGAACATATATGCCAAACTGGACATCATATATTGAAGATGGGATATATGAATAGTAATTTATTTGGTAGAAGTCACTGGGATGGCTTCTAAGGGGACAAGCCCCCGCGTTTGCACTCGCAAAAACGGCCGGCTTGCCGCAACAATAAAGCGGCCCTGGGAAAACCAAGACCGCTTTTGCAATTGGATTTAAATGCGTTTTATTTTCTTCTGCCGCGCGCGGCGAACGCAAGAGCCAGAGCGCCCAAAACCGCCGCAAAGGCCGAAGGTTCCGGAACGGAGGCAATCCCTGTAATATTGCCGCTTTCGTCGTATGCAAAAAGCACGTTGTCGTAAGAATGGCCCTCCCCGTCCATTACCGTTATATCCGTAGAAGCCGCGGAAAACACTATCGAAGTTCCGTCGTCCGCTTTGAATATGTCCGCAAAATCCAAAGGCTCCTGGTCGTTGAGAACGAGGGTCAGATTGTCCACGTTGAAGTCGCTGGCGGAAGAAACTGTCACTTGGGCGTCCTCTGAAACGATGAGATTAGTAGCGTTCAGGGAATTAAGCTCAACCGTGCTGCTGTCAAGCACCGAAATGCTGGCGCTGTTTTGCACGATAAGCGAGGTCCCCTTAAACGACGTATTTCCGGTAAATTTTATATGCCCCGTTCCCGACCCCGACAAAGTATAGGCAGTAACGCTGCCGGCGGCGGTAAATTCCACGTTGTGGAGATTCATATTGCCGCTAATCTTGTAGGTGCTGTCATTGCCCCCGAGATCCGAGCGGTCTCCCGTCAAATTCAGTTGGCCGCCATTCATATTGAGAGAGCCTCCACTGGTTATGGAGACATATCCCGTGTTGATGACCGTATTCGTAGCGTTTAAATTTCCGCCCGCTATTCTCAGCCAGTGATTCGAAGTACTGCCAGTTATATTGACCGTCACATCTTCGCAGACAAGCGTGGGCACACCATTGTCTGGCGCGCCTGTATATGTCATAATATCGGTAAAATAGAAGACATCAGTCTCGCCTTTATATAATTTGGCCTCGACGTCCCCTTGCGTTCCCGATACATTAAATGACTCTTTCGCTCCGTCAACATCCATATGATTGTACTTAACAAACCACTCCGGCGTAAAGCTTTTCGGAGAAATATTGGCATGTATCGCGAGTCCCCAAGCGGACGATACGCATGCGGCAACCACTGAGGGAATTGCTATTAATCTTGTTTTTTTCATTGATATACCCCCTATAATTATTTGAAAAGCATGCAAATATCTATTTCCGTTTACAAGTCAACATTATTTTTAAAGTCCGCATTGGAAACATCCGCATAACGCAACGAGATTTGGGAGAAAATTGGATACAAAGAATTCCCATTCTTCCGGAAACTTCCGAAAATGAAAATTGCCAATCACGCTTGGGAATCTTGCAACCCTTTTGCAATTGCCTAAAACAGGAGACATCGCGAATGCGCAATTCGCGTGGCTTCAAATGGAAATCGCAGGCACTCCATCCTGCCCGCCGCCGCCCGCCGCGGATTCCGGAATCCCGCCGAATGTGCGGCCATGCGGTTTCCCGCCGCGCCGCGCGCGGCGCTTAACATTTTGGGAACGGGATTTTTACCCTACATAGAGCGCGGCGGAGGTTCCACCGCGCCTGAGCAATTAAAAACGGGGCGGATTTTCCATGCCCGCGCCAAAAACATTCGCCATCAGAAGCGCTTGCGCGCCGCGGCAAACAGCGCAAGAAGCCCAAAGAGCGCCGCGAATGCAGCCGGTTCAGGAACGCTCGAAAAGCTTACCTGCAAAACTTTTCCGAAATCGCCGTCGACCCACTGAAATTCGGCGTAGCCGTCGGAGAGGTTTACCGCGATAAAATCGTCGTCGGCCTCGTCCGAAAATCCGCTGAGCGACGCCGCCTCTATCAAATCATACCACTGCCCGTTGTCAATCAGGTCGTAGGTGTCTACGCCGTTGAAGTCAACCGTTATTTTGCCGGAGCCGGCTTTAAGAAATTCGCCGTTTATGGTCACAGTTTCGGGCGTCATAAGTGCGATGGCGTCGTCCGTGTTGAAAAACCCTATCGAGCCTCCGTTCCACTCGGCGGAGGCGAACGAGGCGTTGCCTATCGCCCCGAACTTTCCGCCGTTTAGAGTGAGCTTGCCGTGCGAAGCCCCGCTTGCGGTGCGCAAAAGCAGCGTGCCGCTTTGAACCGTCACATAACCCTTGAAATCGTTGTCGCCGGAGAGCGTCTGCGCGGCGCTGCCGTTCATCACGACATTTACCGTATTGGTAAGAATTGTAGACGCATTGTCTTCGGCCGTCGTGGGATTGGTGATTTTGCCGGCAAAAACCGCATCGGAAGAATTGGCAAGAACGAGCGTGGAAACCAGCCCGTTGGAGTCCGTTTCTGCGTCGGTTGATACTACCGCATCGCTGTTGCTTCCGCTAAGCCCGCCGAAAGAATAAAATTGCTCGATCGCGCCAGAACGTCGGCCGAGATCGAGGCGCGCGGCATATCCGGAAAAATCGGCTATGCCGGATACAACCGACTGCGGATTATCGAAAACCGACGCATTTCCAGCCGTGGTCAACTGCATCCGGGTTTGCTTCTCAAATATTATGCCCCCGCCAATTTTTATGGAACCGACTCCGTCGCCGCCCAACCTGAAAGCGTTGTATCTGCTCAAACCTCCGGAACCCAACACACGCACGCTGCCGCCGACTTTAATGTTCGTGGAAGATGAAGAGCCAATCAATGCAACGGCATATGAATTGTATACAACGTCTTCCAATATGGTAAGGTCATGCCCGTTCGTCCGAAACATCAGCCAGTTGTCATCTGTCCGCTCAATGGTTATGCTCTTTACTGTCGTGTCGGCGCTCAATGAGGGAGAACCGGCAATCCGGTACCGGTATCCGGCAGAGTCGCTCCCCATCGAGAAATCGTCGCATTTGAAATAGACGTCGGTATTTTCGTCGGGAACCGCCGCGGTTGAGGCGTACTCGTAAACCGGAACATAATAAACTGTCGTCTGCCCCGATACGGGATCCAAGGCGGACACCTCTTTTACCGTATAATCCGTAGCCCAGTTGTAGTTGTCGGAATACTCCGATTTTTCAGTACTTGAAAAATCCCTCGCAATATTCCAAATGGAGGTACCGTCAATTTTTCCGGAAGCATCGGCATTAAAATAAGAAGTGGCGTCAACCCAGTACAGGACATTCGCCGAGAGCGGAAGTGAGCAGAAAAACGCCGATGCGGCAAAGACAAACAATTTTTTCGCTTTCATATGACCTGCAAAATAAGATTTAAAACGATAATTTTCATTTCAAACATTCTCAAAAGTGTCAAGGCTAAAATTACTTAATACTTCCCCCTTCACCCTCAAAGGCGCATAAAACGGCAAATCTCCATCTTCCGATATAAAAAGGCGCGAAGAAAATTTACTAAAATGGGCGAAGAAGCTTTAAATGCCGAGGCGTTAACGGACGCGCAAACCTCTTGCGAAAGCTGAAAATTGCGGGAACCCCCATTCGCCCGAAAACACTCAAACGCGTAGCGCAACCATATCAAACCTTTTGGCCCGATACGCCTCCAAACCGCTTTTTATTTATTCGCAACAAAAGCGCGCCGGCCCGCACTTTGCGAGCGCCGGCGCATATAAAACCCGCCCGGATTGAAAGGCCCCGACTTAAAACAACGCCCCCTCACTCGCTTTCGAGTTCAAGGGCTACGGGGCAATGGTCCGAGCCGCCTATTTCATTCAGCAGCTCCGCGTCTTTCACCAACGGCAGGAGGCTGCGCGATACCAAAAAGTAGTCTATTCTACACCCCCTGTTGCGCTCGCGCGCCCTGCGAAAATAGCTCCACCACGTGTACTTGATCTCGTCGGGGTGGGAATCCCGCCAGACGTCGCGCAAATCGCATTCAATTAGCATCTTCTCAAAGTCCGCGCGCTCCTCTTCGGTAAATCCGGCGCATCCGCGCGCGTCTTTCGGGTCGTAGACGTCCATCGGAGTCCGCGCCACGTTCAAATCTCCGCACACGACCGCGTTTTTTCGCGACTTCACGAAAGCCGAAAAGTCGGCGTCCCAAGATTTCGTCCGGTACTCCAGCCTTTTCAATCCGTCCTGCGAATTTGGGACATAAACGTTTATCAGATTGAAATTTTCAAACTCCGCAACGGTTATGCGCCCCTCCTCGGGGTGCCCCTCGAGCGCGACGGCGCCCATGAAAACGGGTTCGACATTGGAAAATATCGCGGTTCCCGAATACCCCTTTTTGTCTGCGCACGAAAATATTTTGCGCTTGAAGGGAATTTCCAGCGAGTCCGCAACTTCGCGCGGGACTTTGGTTTCCTGCAAGCACAACACGTCGGGACGGACAGTCTCCACAAACTCCGCAAAGTTTTTCGACATCGCCGCCCTCAGCCCGTTCACGTTCCACGACACTATTTTCATTTTAAAATCTCCGCTATGGTTTGGGCGAATTTCTCTCGGTTCGACACGTCGCGCAAGCCTCCTACGAGGTCGTCGAAAAGTTTGCGCTTGCGCGCCTGGAGGTTGCGAACCCTCTCCTCCACGGTGCCGCCGGCTATCATGCGGTAGACGAACACGTCGCCGCGCCTTCCGATTCTGTGGGCGCGGTCGATGGCCTGCTCTTCGACGGCGGGGTTCCACCACGGGTCGGCGAGAAAGATGTAGTCGGCCTCCGAAAGCGTTATTCCCGTGCCGCCCGCGCGCAAGCTCACGAACATCACGCAGCCGCGCCCCGAACTCTGGAAAGAGCCGACGGGGGCTGCCCTGTCGCGCGTCGAGCCCGTGAGCGTATAAATGTCCGCCTCGTCCACGCGGGTTTTAAGCGCGGACTTCGCGAGGTCGAGAAACTTTGCGAACTGGCTGAAAACCAAAACCTTTTTCCCCGCCCCGCAGAGTTCCTCCACCCTGTCGAGCAGAACGGAGAGCTTGCCGCCAGGCTCGGACGCCCCCTCCGGGCCGATCCACGGCAACAGGGCGGCGTCGCACGCAGCCTGGCGCAGGCGCGTGAGCAAAGAGAGAATCGTAAGCCTGCCCCGCGCGTCGTCCGCCGAAGTTTCGAGCTCTCCGCGCGCGCGCGCAAGCAGTTTGGCGTACTCCGACTTCTGCTGTTCCGACATCGGGCAGTAAAGGTCAACCTGAACCTTTTCGGGCAGCTCGGCGGCGACTTCTGACTTCATGCGCCTTAGAACAAACGGCGATATCTGGCGGCGCACGGCGTCCACCGCGCCTGACTCCCCGCGCGACAGACGCTCGAAGTTCGCGCGCGTTCCGAGCAGCCCGGGCATCAACCACCTGAACGCCGTCCAGATGTCCATGAGCCTGTTTTCAACCGGCGTGCCGGTGAGGGCTATCTTGCGGCGCGCGGAAATCGCCATGCAAGCGAGCGTCGTCTTTGCGTCGGGATTTTTTATAAACTGCGCCTCGTCGAGCGCGGCGAGCTCAAAGCGCATCTTTTCTATTTTCGCGCGGTTGCGCCGCAGCTGCGTATAGCTCGAAATCCATAGGTCCGCCTCCGCAAATCCGCCCTTGGCGCCGACGACGCCCGTCCTGACATTCGGGAAGAATTTTTGCGCCTCGGCGGCCCACACGGGAATGACGCTCGCTGGGCACACCACGAGAAACTTCGCCTTTCCCGCGGGGGACGCGGAAAGGTAGCGGTCCACGAGCGACAGGGTCTGGACGGTTTTGCCGAGCCCCATCTCGTCGGCGATCATCGCGTTGCAGGAGTGCCCGAAAAGGTTCATCGCCCAGAGCACCCCAGACTTCTGGTAGTTGCGCAAAAATCCTGGCAGCTCCGCCGACGCCTCGGGCGGGTTCTCGAGCGATTTTTTCCATTGCGCAAGCCGCGGCGTAAGCTTGAGCTTTGCCCCGAAATCGGCGAGTGAAAGAAGCATGTAGCGCGGAATTTTCCCGCGCTCGAAACCGAACTCGCGGGATCTCTCCACGTCGCGCACGAGCGCCGTGTCGCCGCCTGAAACCCTCAAAATGCCGTACTCGGGGATTATCCTGAGCGACCCCGCGCCGCCAATCAGTTTCGGCAGCTCCGACGGCTCGATCGCCCTGCCCCCGACGCTCGGAAGCCACTTCACGTCGAAATCCCCCGCGCTGCCGCCGGATTCGACCGCTTCCGGCGTCAAAGCCAGCCTGCGCTCCCCCCCTTTCAGCAGCTCCACGCGCGCGTCGGAGGCTATTGCGAAGTGCGCGCCCCATTTGGGGAGGACATTGTTCAGAAAAGGCGGAATTTTGGAGAGCTCGGAGAGCGTGTGAAATTCGCCGTCGTACTTGAAGCCCGCCTTGCGCGCGAGCCCCGCGAGCATAAGCAGCTTTTCGCGCTCGGGCGGCAAAAGCTCCGATATCTGAACGCACTTGTTGCCGTACGCGCTCCTGCGAGCGCCGGAAGGCGTCCGCCACCTCGTGGAAAAGACGAGCCCCCTGCGGCGCGAGGCAAACGCCAGCTCAAGCGCCATGGGCTCGCGCGCGGGGGCGGCGACCTCCGGCTCCGCGGGGGGCTCCTCGGGAGTTTCGCCGCCCTCCGGAGGTTTAGAGGAATCGGCGTCGAAGTCGAGAAACTCGTCGGAGGCGGCGAGATCGCCGATGAGCTCGTCTATTTCGTAAAACGCCGCCACGCAAAGGGCCGCCTGCTCCAAATCTCCCCCGCCCCTCCTGACGTACGAGTCGCCTTCGAAATCGAGCACGCAAAATGGCTCCGAGCCGTCCTCAAGCCTCGCGCGGGCGAGAGCCTCGGCGCCGTGCAGCTCGATGTCGCGAATGGCGCATTCCTTGTAGAGTTTCCTGCCGCATTCAAGCTCCTCGGGGCGGAAGAATTTCTGCCAGTCGCGCGCGGCGCGGCGCAGCCACAGCGGAAGCTCGCTGCGCCTGTAAATCCTCCTCGCGGCGTGCTCGACGGCCATGGCGGCTAAATCCCCGCGGAGCGGGCGGCCACCGCCCATTTGTACACCAGCGCGTACTTTTCGGCGGACTTCCCCCACGAGAAATCCTTGCTCATGCCGCTGCGCCGCATTTTCTCAATGTCGTCCGGGCGGTCGTACCATGTTGAGCACGCCCAGCCTATGGTGTTGTAAAGCGCCTCGCAAGTCGGATCCGAAAACCTGAACCCGTCTCCCGAGCCCGTGGCTTCGGAATACTGGTCAACCGTGTCGCAAAGCCCGCCCGTGGAGCGCACCACCGGCAGCGCGCCGTACATCATAGAGTACATCTGGTTGAGTCCGCACGGCTCAAACCGGCTCGGCATCAGGAAGAAGTCTGAACCAGCCTCTATCTGGTGGGCGAGCTCGTTGTCAAAGCCGATATAGGCGGAAATTTTGCCCGGGTACGCCGCGGTCAGATCCGAAAACGCCCTCTCCTGCCAGTACTCGCCGGATCCGAGAAGGGCTATCTGTATGTCCATATGCGACACCAGCTCCGCGGCTATCCGCGCGAGCAAATCGAGCCCTTTTTGGGAATAGAGGCGCGAGACCACCCCGAAAACCGGAATTTTGGGCGAAGCTTTCAGCCCCATCCGCTTTTGTAGAGCCTTTTTGCATTCCGCCTTGCCCGACATGTCGGCGAGCGAATAGTTGGCTGCTATCAGCTTGTCGGTCTCCGGATTCCACGCCTCGGAATCAACCCCGTTGAGGATTCCAACGAGATCCGCGCCCCTGAATCTCAGAAGTCCGTCAAGCCCGCATCCGTAGGCGGGCGTCCTGATCTCGCCGGCGTAGGTGGGGCTGACCGTCGTGATTTTCGTGCAGTTGTAAAGGCCGCCCTTCATCATGTTGAGCGACCCGTACGCCTCGCACGAGTCCGACCTGAACTCCGACATCGGCACTCCGGCGTATTCGAGGACGCCCTTGTCGAATATCCCCTGGTGCTGGAGGTTGTGTATTGTAAAGACGCTCGCGCATCCGCCGAGCGGGGAATTGCGCAGGGAAGTGTTCAATAGCACGGGCGCCAGCCCCGCCGTCCAGTCGTGGCAGTGGACGACGTCGGGGATCCATCCGCTTTGGAGGCACCAGTCGAGCGCTGCGCGGCACATGAACGCAAACCTCCCGCCGTTGTCGGAGTAGTCCGCGCCGTTGTAATTGTATATGCCGGGGCGGTCGAAATACATGTTAAACTCCAAAAGCAGGGCTTCCGCCCTCCCGAGGGGCGCCGACCACACGGACGCGCCGTACTCGAGCCCAAGCCCCATGTGCACCGAAAGGTTGTCCATCTGCTTTTTCATGCCTCCGGAGCGCTTTACCGACGCGTAAAGCGGCGTAAAAATCTTTACGTCGCAGCCCGCCTCGGCAAACCGCTTGGAAATCGACGACACCATGTCGCCCAATCCGCCGGCCTTGGAAAAGGGGGCGCATTCAGGAGAAATCATGAGGATTTTCATTTTCATAGCACGTGCGTTTTTTTGCGCAAAGGCGCTTTTGGCGCCGATGCTGCAAGTTAAAAATCAATCAATCCTCCCAGAGGAGGCGGCGATTTGCAAAACTTTTTTTCGGGCGCTATTTTTGGGGCAAATAGAATCCTCCGCTGCGGCGCGCGCGCCCGCAAACCCGCTCCGCAAAAGGATTCTATGAAATCGCAAAAAAAGTTTTTCTTGCGATATTTTTGTTTTCAAAATACGGTTTAAAATATGAAAAAGATTTTTTTGACAATTGCCGCCTCGCTCGCGCTCTTCCCTGCCTTCGGCGCAAAAATCGCCGTGAGCTCCTACCCGTGGCAGAAGGCGACCATAGCCGAAATGCTCTCAGATCTGCGGGGAATCGGAGTTCGCAACGTCTCGATGTTCCAAAACATGAGGCTCGGCGGCAACGGGAAATACGCGGGGGAAATTTTCCGCTACGACATGCCGGACGCCGCAAAGGCGGAGGCAAAAAAGATTTTCGACGGAGCCGGCGCGCGGGTAGTCTCGATAGGGCACATATCGCTCTCCGATGAAGCGGAAATCAAAAAGGTTTTCGAGTTCGCAAAATATTTCGGCGCGGAGGCGATGACTGTCGAGGCTCCGGCGCGCGCCCTTCCCATTTACGACAGGCTGGCGAAGGAATACGGCATAAAGGCGGGCCTCTACAACCACCCCGCCGGACGGAAGGGCGGAAAGGCGGAACCGCCCTATTCGACGCCCGAAAAGATGGCCGCAGCTCTCGCCCTATGCGACAACCTCGGCGCGTTCCCCGACTGCGGGCACTGGGGACGCTCGGGTTTCGACATAATAAAGTGCCTGAAAAAACTCGGCGGAAAAATATCCGCCGTGAACATTCAGGATTTGACGGCGTCCGGCGAATGCGAGGAATACGGAAAGGGCGTTTTGCCGCTCGACGGATTTCTGGGGGAACTCGCGGGGTTCGACGGCTGGTGCGTCGTGATGTTCGACGCCGCCCCCGACCGCTCGCAAATAGAAAAAGTCGCCCCGTCGGTAAAATACCTCGAAGCGCGCGGCTTTCAAAAATAGGCAAAAAATTTCTCGCAAAATAGGCGAATCGGGGGAAAATGTCCGGAATTTTTCAATTCGAACGATGGATTCCTCCGAACTGGACTACAACCTGCCCGAAGAGCGCATAGCGCGCTTCCCGTCCCGCCGCCGCGACGCCTGCAAGCTGCTGGCGTACTCGCGCAGGACGGGGGAAATCGCGCACGCGAAGTTCGCGGATCTGCCTGACATTCTCGAAAAACCCCACAATTTCTTCCGCAACTCCGCATCCGTGCTAAAAGCGCGGATATTCGCGCGCAAGCCGACCGGAGGGGAAGTAGAATGCCTTCTGCTCTCTCCGCTCGACGGCGGCCGCGAGTGGCTTTGCATGCTGAAACCCGGCAGGCGGCTGCCGGCGGGCTCGCGCTTCGGAATCGACGGCGTTTTCTCGGCTGAGGTGCTGTCGAAGGACGCCGAGGGCAACGCCGCCGTGCGCTTCGACACTTTCGGAAACGGGGGGGTCATAGAGATGAGCGAGCGCGTCGGCGTGGTTCCCCTGCCCCCGTACATCGCCCGCGACCAAAAGTCGCCCGACTACGACAGAGACTTCGACAACGAATACTACCAGACCGTTTACGCCGACCCATCCAAGCGCGTCGCGGCGGCGGCCCCGACCGCCGGCCTGCACTTCACGGCCGAACTCGACGAAAGGCTCCGCGCGCGCGGGCACTCCTTCCATTCGCTCACCCTGCACGTGGGGCTCGGAACGTTCAGGCCCATGAAGACCGAAAGGGTTGAAGATTTCCAAATACACTCGGAAATATACGAAATCCCCGCCGAAACGCTCTCCGCAATGGGCGACGCTTCGCGCCCGAAACTCGCGGTGGGAACGACGTCGCTCAGGGCCATGGAGGACTATTGGCGCAAAAACGGCGCGCCGCCGCGTGACTGCGCGCGGTCTGTCGCGGACTCGGCAAAAATATTCGTCTATCCGCCGCAGCGCATACTTTCCGCCGACGCGCTCGTAACCAACTTCCACCTGCCCCGCTCCTCCCTGATGTGCCTTGTGGCGGCATTTTTAAGCCCCGGCAACGCAGACGGCGTCAAAATGCTAAAAGACTTATATCGTATCGCAATAGACAAAAAATACGACTTTTATTCCTACGGCGACGCCATGCTAATATTATAGGCGCAAGGTGCGCCAGCCAGGCACGGGGCGTGCCGGCCATTGAAGGGGGCGGCGGGGCCGCTTCCGTTGAAGGGGCGGCGCCCCTTACGGGCGCAAGGTGCGCCAGCCAGGCACGGGGCGTGCCGGCCATTGAAGGGCTGCGCCCTTACGGGCGCAAGGTGCGCCAGCCATTGAAGGGCTGCGCCCTTACGAAGATTGGCTCCGCCAATAC
>ENA-UEQL01001763-UEQL01001763.1-human-gut-metagenome-genome-assembly--contig:-NODE-1763-length-14832-cov-6.067841_pt1 | contig 14832 bp, 8 predicted proteins | sample MGYA00242905_ERZ507926 | MGnify/ENA primary metagenome ERZ507926 (study PRJEB26167, sample SAMN06115531) | human gut metagenome | host: Homo sapiens | place: China:Henan | collected 2015-09-09 | study...
CAATATTACTATAGAACGCTCAAAAGGAGCCATTCTCCGTTTTGAAACCAATTATTTCGGTTTTCGAGGTGGCAGACATGCTTCTCAATACGAGAATTTCCGCATCAGTAATGTAAAAGCTGATTGTTCCGACCACTATGCAATCTTTATGGATGGATATGAAGAAAAGCCCATAAGAAATATCGAAATAGAACATTTCCATGTACGAAAAGCTGCTTATCCTTATTACTTAAAGTGTGCGGAAAATATCCGCCTTAAAGACACTTCCGTGAATGGAAGAAACTTGCACAAAGCCCCGACTTTCACAAGCAGGGGCTTTGTGCGTAAAAGAAAGAAGGGGTGCATTTTGACACACCTTCAAAGAATAGGAACCGGACATGTGAAAACCGCATCCGGATATATCAGCGAAAATGCCAGATACAGAGCCGTCAAATGTGAAGGCTGTCCGCTAAGATGCCGATGTTTTAAAGCAAAAGGAAACAGGACGATAGAACTGAATCACAGGCTCAGGAAATACAGGCAGAATGCCAAAGAGCTGCTCTGCTCCGAGGAAGGACTGAAGCACAGAGGACAGAGCTGTATAGAGCCGAAAGCCGTGTTCGGACAAATGAAATACAATATGAACTACAAACGTTTCCGCCATTTTGGAAAGGATAAGGTCTTCATGGACTTTGCTTTCTTTGCCGTTGCCTTCAATATAAAAAAGATGTGTGCAAAAATAGCTAAAGAAGGTATAGATTGGCTGATTAAACGGTTTTACAAGCTTACAGTAGCTATATTTAGATGTTGCGAACACATATCAAAATATTGCAACTTAAAGAAAATGAACCGAGTTGTATAGTAATGAATAAAAAAGAAGGTGCATCGTGCATTACGACACACCTCCTTATTTTTATTAGTGTGCCCATTCGGCAAAGAAGTCATTTCCCTTGTCATCCACGATGATGAATGCCGGGAAGTTTTCCACCCGTATTTTACGGATAGCTTCCATTCCCAATTCTTCAAAGGCTACGATTTCTACTGATTTAATGCTTTCCTTCGCCAAGATAGCTGCTGGTCCACCGATTGATCCTAAGTAGAAACCACCGTGTTTTTTACAAGCATCTGTAACAGCTTGTGAACGGTTTCCTTTGGCAACCATGATCATAGAGCCGCCATGATCTTGGAATAGGTCAACATAGGGATCCATACGTCCTGCCGTGGTAGGTCCGAAACTTCCGGAGGCCATTCCTTTCGGGGTTTTAGCCGGTCCTGCATAGTAAATCGGATGATTCTTAAAGTATTCCGGCATGGGCTTGCCTTCATCCAGCATGGCTTTGATGCGGGCGTGTGCGATATCACGGGCAACGATAAGGGTTCCGGACAAGTTCAGACGGGTTTTAACCGGATATTTTCTTAGTTCTTTTAAAACCTCTTCCATCGGTTGGTCGAGGTCGATGTTCACGGCGGGTGCTAATGCCGGGTTCTCTGCCGGTAAGAAACGAGCCGGGTTCTTTTCCAGTTGTTCCAGGAAGATACCGTCTTCCGTGATTTTAGCTTTGATGTTCCGATCGGCACTACAACTTACACCGATACCCACGGGGCAGGATGCCGCGTGACGAGGCATACGGATGACACGCACGTCGTGTACCCAGTATTTACCCCCAAATTGGGCCCCGATACCCATGTCTTGACAGATTTTCTGAATTTTGGTTTCCCATTCCAAATCCCGGAATGCCTGACCGCCATCATTCCCTTCGGTTGGAAGATTGTCATAATATCCTGCAGATGCTTTCTTTACGGTTGTCAGACAGGCCTCGGCAGAGGTTCCCCCAATAACTACTGCCAGATGGTAGGGAGGACAGGCTGATGTTCCCAGGTCTTTTACTTTGTCCTTGATGAATTTGGTCAGTGCTTCCTCGGTCAACAGAGCTTTGGTTTGTTGGTACAAGAACGTTTTGTTTGCAGAACCACCGCCTTTGGTGATGAACAGGAACTCATATTTATTCCCTTGAGTGGCATACAGGTCGATTTGAGCCGGTAGGTTTGTACCACTGTTTTTCTCATCGAACATAGTGTAGGGTACTACTTGAGAATAACGCAGGTTACGATCCCGATAGGTTTCGAAAACTCCCTTACTGATGGCTTCTGCATCATTACCGTCAGTCCACACGTTTTCTCCTTTCTTACCGATAGCGATAGCAGTACCCGTGTCTTGACAAGTGGGTAGCTCACCTTCAGCGGCAACCACTTGGTTCATCAACATGGTATGAGCTACGAATTTATCATTGTCGCTGGCTTCCGGATCGTCCAGAATGGCGGCCACCTGCTTCAGGTGGGCGGGGCGCAGGAAAAAGGCCACGTCATGGAAGGCTTCCGCTGCCAGCAGGCGCAGTCCCTCCGGTTCCACTTTCAGCATGGGGTGTCCTTCAAAGTCGCCTACGCTCACATAGTCTGACGTGATGGCGATCTTTTTTTGTGTCAGATCATGGTCTTCCCGAAGCTCATACAGACGCGGAAAATACATACAATCACCCAAGTTGATGCTACCAAACGGTTGCGTTCCGCTTAGTTTTTCCAACCATACGGTTGGTTGTACATGTTTAAAAATGCTCCCTTGTGCAAAGGGAGGCATTGGCACAGCGTAAGCTGTGGCGGAGGGATTGTAACGAAAACGGTAGATTTCAACGCCGTCCACCGGACAGCGACAATCCCCCAGTCACGACCACGGTCGTGACAGCCCCCTTTACACAAAGGGGCCTTGCGCCCGCCATCAGATAGCGTAGATAATTCAACAGTCGAAGAAACATCGCAGGTAAATATGTTTGTTTGTGGGACGATGTAGGCATCGTCCCCTACGAAAAGGTCGAAGAAGATTCTTCGCTTCGCTCAGAATGACAGGTTGAGTAAAAATCCCATCCGGCTCCCTCTGACGAGGGAGCTGTCGAGCGCCAGCAAGACTGAGGGAGAGATAAGGCTTTTGCAGCACCAAAAGTATGTACCGATTTCTCTCTCCCTCAGTCTTTTTGCTGCGCAAAAATCCACCTCCCTCGTCAGAGGGAGGCTTGCGCTCGCCACCGCAAAAAACATATTCCAAAACACCCGGCGAAGCCTGTATAAAGGCTCCGCCGGGTGTGCTGTTTTCGCCCGATCGGGCGTTATGCTTTTTCCTCTTCGGGGTCGACCACCGCTTCCAACGCTTCGCGCAGCGTGTCCAGCGGTGTCAATCCTTTCTTGATCCGCACCGCCAGATACGGCTTGCCGCCCGCGTTGATCATGACACGCCCTTTCAGCGCCGCGGACATTTTGGAGCCCAGCTCCAAATCCAGCTTGCGCTGGTACAACAGCAGCGAATCCTGCTGCTGTTTGATCTCGTAAATGCCGACCGACGCCGCCATATTGCGCAGCAGCGCCACATCGATCAACCCCTGCACCGCCTCCGGCGGCTCGCCAAAGCGGTCGATCAGCTCGTCGTACACATCCAGATAATCCTCGTGGTTGCGAATATCCGCGATGCGGCGATACACATCCAACCGCTGAGCGTTGGCGGCGATATAGCTTTCGGGAATGTGCGCCGGCACCTGCAAATCGATCAGGCATTCCGGCTCGCGCTGTACCTTTTCGCCCTTTTGCTCGCCCACCGCTTCGGACAACAGCCGCAGATACATATCGTAGCCGACCGCCTCCATATGCCCGTGCTGCTGCGCGCCCAGCATATTGCCCGCGCCGCGAATTTCCATATCCCGCATCGCGATCTTAAAGCCCGCGCCGAATTCGGTGAATTCGCGCACCGCCTCCAACCGCTTGGTCGCCACATCGGTCAGCACCTTGCCCCGCACAAAGGTGAGATACGCAAACGCCCGGCGGGACGAACGCCCCACCCGTCCGCGCAGCTGGTGCAGCTGGGACAAGCCGAACCGGTCGGCGTTTTCAATAATCAGCGTGTTGGCGTTGGGAATATCCACACCGGTTTCGATGATGGTGGTGCACACCAACACATCGATCTCCTGTTCCAGCATCTGCTGCCAGATGTCGGACAACTGCTCTTCGGTCATTTTGCCGTGGGCAATGCCGATGCGCGCCTCGGGAATACGCATCTGGATGCCCGCCGCGCATTGTTCAATGCTTTCCACCCGGTTGTGCAGATAATACACCTGCCCGCCGCGCCGCAGCTCCCGCCGGATGGCATCCATCAAAATGTTGTTGTCATGTTCCAGCACATAAGTCTGCACCGGGCGGCGATCCATCGGCGCTTCTTCGATCACCGACATATCGCGGATGCCGCTCATCGCCATGTTCAGCGTGCGGGGAATAGGGGTGGCGGACAGCGTCAGCACATCCACCGCCGGTGCCATCTCTTTGATGCGCTCCTTTTGCGCCACGCCGAACCGCTGCTCTTCGTCCACGATGAACAGCCCCAAATCGCGGAATTTCACATCCTTGGACAGCATCCGATGGGTGCCCACCAGAATATCCAGCTCACCGGTGCGCGCCTTGCGCAAAATCTCCTCCTGCTGCTTGGGGGTACGGAACCGGCACAGCATATCAATGCTGACCGGGAACCCCTCAAACCGCCGCACCAGCGTGTTGTAATGCTGGAACGCCAGAATGGTGGTGGGCACCAGCAGCACACACTGCTTGCCCTGCGTGACACACTTGAACGCGGCGCGCAGCGCCACCTCGGTCTTGCCAAAGCCGACATCGCCGCACAGCAGCCGATCCATCGGCACCGGTCGCTCCATATCCGCCTTGATCTCGGCGGCGCATCGCAGCTGGTCATCGGTTTCTTCAAACTCAAACCGCCGTTCAAAATCGAATTGCCATTCGCCGTCCGGGTCAAACGCAAACCCGGGCGTCGCCATCCGCTGGCTATATAGCTTGATCAGCTGGTCGGCAATATCCTTGACCGCCGCGCGCACCCGCGTTTTGGTCTTTTGCCATTCGGTACCGCCCAACCGGTGCAGCTTCACGGTGACATCGTCCTTGGTACCGATGTATTTGGACACCAGATCCATCTGGGTCACCGGCACATACAGCGTGTCGCCCTTATCGTACTGCAGCTTGATATAATCCTTCACCACGCCCTGCACCGTCAGCTGCTGGATTCCCTGATACAGCCCAATACCGTGCGCCGCGTGCACAATATAGTCGCCTACATGCAACTCGGACAGACTGTGGATCTCCGCGCCCTTGTGGCGGCTGCCCGCGCGCACCTTGCGCCGCTTTTGGGCGATGCGCCCGTGGGTGATGATGCAAATGCCCGCATCCGGGTACTCGGCACCGGCGGATAACCCGCCGCGGATCACCGTCACCCGGTGCTTCGCCAGCTCCTGCGGCGCGGGGGCATACAGCGCGGGCACTCCCCGCCCGACCAGATCCTCCGCCAGCGTTTGGGCGGCTTTTTCCTCCGCCCCCGCCAGCACCAGACAGCTCAGCCCCCGCTTGAGCGCATCCTGCAGATCATCCACCAGCAGATCCAGATTGCCCGACCACACCGGCAGCTGTCGGGCGGTGACATTGTACAGCTCCTTCAGCGGAATATCCCCGCCCGAATGGGCAAAGGTATCCAGCAAAATCGCGCCGCCCGCCTGCATTTTCTGCAACAGCGCTGCATCATCCAGCATATACTCGGACAACCCGCGGCACAGCTGCCCCTGTTCCAGCAGCAAACGAATATCCTCCTGCAGCTGCCAATGCGCCGTGCGCGCCCGGTCGCGCGCTTTGGTCCATTCGGACACAAACAGCAGCGCCCCCTGCCCATAATCAAACAAGGTGGCGGGCTGCTCATAAATCAACGGAATATATTTGTCCAGCGAAGCGGGCATGCTGCCGCCCCGCAGCCGATCCACATCCGCCAGCAGATTTTCTTTGGCAGCGGCGGCTGTTTTGCCGCGCAGCGACTTGGCCAACTGCTCAATTTGACCGGCGAGCGCGTCCGCATCGTCATACATGATCTCCGCCGCCGGCGAAATGGACACGCTTTTCAGCGGCTCGGTGCGCCGCTGGGTGATGAGATCAAAATAGGACAGCGTGTCCACCGCGTCGCCCCACAGCTCCAACCGCACCGGCGCGGGAAAATCCGCCGCGTACATATCCACAATGCCGCCCCGCACTGCGAATTGACCGGGACCCTCGATCTGGTCGCACCGCTCGTATCCGGCTGCCGCCAGTGCGGCGGGCAGATCGGGCACCGGCAGCGGCTGCCCCTCGGTCAAAGTCAGCGTACGGGAGCGCAGCACCGCGGGCGGCAGCGTAAACTGCACCGTCGCGTCGATACCGGCGACCACGCAATCGAAGTGTCCCGCCGCCATTTGCGACAACACGCCCAACCGCAGCTGCTCATACTCGCGCGAGGCAGATTCCACCCGCTGCAGCGACAGGTCGCGCGCCGGCAAAAACAGCGGCGAGCGCCCCAGCGCCGTCAGATCCTCGCAAAGGCGGGTCGCCTCCGATTCGTCCGGCACCACCACCACGGCGGGGCGTCCGGTCACGGCGCAAAGCGCGTGAATGGTCAGCACCTTGTGGATATGCCCCAGTCCTGTCATGCACACCGGCAGCCGCCCGTGCTGCACATCGCCGCAAAGAGCGGCAAATTCCGGCTGTTTTTGTAAGCTTCGTTCAATAACGCCCATGCTCTACCTCTATCGAAAATCTCGAAATATCAACGGGAAAATTGGTTCATCGCGGCATCGATGTCGCCCTCAGCAATCAGGCAGGCCGCATCGGCAGCGCGCTTCGCCGCCTCCACCATCAGCGGTTGTTCCTCTTTTGTGAACTTGGACAGCACCCACGCCGCCAGATCATAATCGGGATGCGGCTTGGCGCCCACCCCCAGCTTGATGCGGGGGAACTCGTCGCTGCCGGTCAGCGTGATGATGCTGCGCATCCCTTTTTGTCCGCCGTCACTGCCCTTGCGGCGAATACGGATTTTGCCCACCGGCAGCGAAATGTCATCCATCATCACCAGCACCTGCGCAGGGGTCAGCTTGTAAAACTGCATCGCCTCGCGCACCGCCTCGCCGCTGTTGTTCATATAGGTTTGCGGCATCATCAGCAGCACCCGCTTGTCGCCGATGGTGGTCTCGCCGCAATAGGATTTGTATTTGATGCGCTTCACCTCGGCCCCCAGCTTGTCAGCCAGCGCCTCCATGGCGATAAAGCCCGCGTTGTGGCGGGTGGCTTCGTATTGCTTGCCGGGGTTGCCCAGCCCCACGATCATAAAATCGACCGGCCCCGTCGGCTTTTTCTTAAAAAACATACCGCTTTCTCCTTAACGCCCAAAAAGGACGAACGCTGACCGTCCGTCCTTTTTGCTGTATTTTCGACAATCCCGACTACAATCAAACAAACATAATGGAAACCGGCTTATCCTCATAGATACGCTCGATCGCCTCGGAAAATACCGGCGCCACATCCAGCTGCACAAATTTGTCCAGCCATTTATCCGGCGTCAGCACGATGGTATCCAGCAGCACGACCTTGTCGATCACGCTGTCGCGGATACGCTCCACCGCCGGGCCGGACAGCACACCGTGGGTCGCCGTCGCGATCACGCTCTTGGCACCGCCCTTTTCCACCAGCGCGGTGGCGGCGTTGCACAGCGTACCGGCGGTATCGATCATATCGTCCACCAGGATCACGCGTTTATCCCGCACATCACCGATAATGTTCATCACTTCGCACACATTGGCGCGCTGACGGCGCTTGTCCACAATGGCGAGCGACAGATCCAGCCGCGACGCAAAGTTGCGCGCACGGGTGACCGAGCCCAGATCAGGCGAAACCACCACATACTCGTCTTTCTGGTTGCCCACCAGATCGCGGAAGTAGTTAGCAAGGATCGGCGCACCCAGCAGATGATCCACCGGGATGTTGAAAAAGCCCTGAATCTGCGAAGCGTGCAGATCCATCGTCAGCACACGGTCGGCGCCCGCCGCCGTGATCAGATCGGCGACCAGCTTGGCCGAGATCGGATCGCGGGCTTTCGCCTTGCGGTCCTGCCGCGCATAGCCCATATACGGGATAACCGCCGTGATCCGCGCCGCCGACGCGCGTTTGAACGCATCGATCATGATCAGCAGCTCCATCAGGTTGTCGTTGACCGGCGCGCAGGTGGATTGCACCACAAACACATCCGAGCCACGAACCGATTCGTTGATGGAAACCGAGATCTCACCATCGCTGAAGGTCTTGACTTCCGATTTGCCCAGCGGCACACCCAGTGCCTCTGCGATCTTACCCGCCAGCTGGGGGTTGGAATTGGCCGCGAAAATTTTGATGTCCTTACCGTGAAAATTCATTTGTCGTCCTCGCCCTTCTCCGTCAAGATTGTACGCAAAACATCATACCAAGTTTATTATGACAAAAAACCGCGCACTTTGCAAGGGCTTTTCTTAAATAAAACAAACGGAGTATGAAAGGTTTTTCCGAATAAGTTTGTGCAAAGGGACAATTTACAAAGAATTTCAAAATTTTTTTGAAAAGGGATAGCAAAACCGGAAAATCTCTGGTATAATGCATAGGATAGTTGTGTGGTGGCTTTTGCGCGCCGCGCAACGGGTTTGTCTATCTTTTTTGGTTAAGATCCAGGCAAAAATAAAGGAGCTATAGGAGGTCCCAAAACATGAGTCAAAAGTTTGTCTACCTGTTCTCTGAGGGTAACAAAGACATGCGCAACCTGCTGGGCGGTAAAGGTGCAAACCTCGCCGAAATGACCGGTCTCGGTCTGCCGGTGCCGCAGGGCTTCACCATCACCACCGAAGCCTGCACCCAGTACTATGAAGATGGTCGCAAGATCAACGATGAGATCAAAGACCAGATCATGGAGTACATCGTGAAGATGGAAGGCATCACCGGCAAAAAATTCGGTGATAAAGAAAATCCGCTGCTGGTATCGGTTCGTTCCGGTGCGCGCGCGTCCATGCCCGGCATGATGGACACCATCCTGAACCTCGGCTTGAACGAGGATGTGGTGGAAGCCATCGCCGCCAAATCCGGCAACCCCCGTTGGGCTTGGGACTGCTATCGCCGCTTTATCCAGATGTATTCCGACGTGGTTATGGAAGTCGGTAAAAAATACTTCGAGCAGCTCATCGACGAGATGAAAGAAGCTCGCGGCGTGACCCAGGATGTCGAGCTGACTGCCGACGACCTGAAAGAGCTGGCTGGCCAGTTCAAAGCCGAATACAAAAACAAGATCGGCACCGATTTCCCGTCCGATCCCAAAGAGCAGCTCATGGGCGCTATCGAAGCGGTGTTCCGTTCTTGGGACAACCCGCGCGCCAATGTGTATCGCCGCGACAACGACATCCCGTATTCTTGGGGTACCGCTGTCAACGTGCAGATGATGGCGTTCGGTAACATGGGTAACGATTGCGGTACCGGCGTGGCCTTCACCCGTGACCCCGCGACCGGCGAAAAAGGCCTGATGGGCGAATTCCTGGTCAACGCGCAGGGCGAAGACGTTGTGGCTGGTGTGCGTACTCCCATGCCCATCGCCAAAATGGCGGAAGAGTTCCCGGAAGCGTTCGCGCAGTTCAAAACCGTGTGCGCCACTCTGGAGGATCACTACCGCGATATGCAGGATATGGAGTTCACCGTGGAATCCGGCAAACTGTATATGCTGCAGACCCGTAACGGCAAACGTACCGCGAAAGCGGCTTTGAAGATCGCCTGCGACCTGGTGGACGAAGGCATGATCGATAAGAAACAGGCGGTCGCCATGATCGACCCGCGTAACCTGGACACCCTGCTGCACCCGCAGTTTGATGTCAAAGCGCTGAAAGCGGCTACTCCGGCCGGCAAAGGTCTGGGCGCTTCGCCCGGCGCTGCCTGCGGTAAAGTCGTGTTCACGGCTGACGACGCGGTGGAATGGAACAAACGCGGCGAGAAGGTCGTTCTGGTTCGTCTGGAAACCTCTCCCGAAGACATCACCGGCATGAAAGCCTCTCAGGGCATCCTGACGGTGCGCGGTGGTATGACCTCCCACGCGGCGGTTGTGGCGCGCGGCATGGGCACCTGCTGTGTGTCCGGTTGCGGCGACATCGTGATGGACGAGGAAAACAAGAAATTTACGCTGGCCGGCAAAACCTACCACGAGGGTGATTACATCTCCATCGATGGTTCCACCGGTAACATCTACGACGGCATCATCCCGACCGTTGACGCGGAGATCGCGGGCGAATTCGGCCGCATCATGGCATGGGCGGACGAGTTCCGCACCCTGGGTGTGCGCACCAACGCCGACACCCCCACCGACGCTGTCAAAGCGCGTGAGCTGGGCGCCGAAGGCATTGGCCTGTGCCGTACCGAGCACATGTTCTTCGAAGCGGACCGCATCGCGGCGTTCCGCGAGATGATCTGCTCCGACACGGTGGAAGAGCGCGAAGCGGCTCTGGCCAAGATCCTGCCGTATCAGCAGGGCGACTTTGAGAAACTGTACGAGGCGCTGGAAGGCAATCCTGTGACCATCCGCTTCCTCGACCCGCCGCTGCACGAGTTCGTTCCCACCGAGGAAGCGGACATCAAAGCGCTGGCGGAAGCTCAGGGCAAATCGGTCGAAACCATCAAAGCGATCATCCAGTCGCTGCACGAGTTCAACCCGATGATGGGTCACCGTGGCTGCCGCTTGACCGTCACCTATCCGGAAATCGCGAAAATGCAGACCCAGGCGGTTATCCGTGCGGCGATCAATGTGAAGAAAGCGCACGCCGATTGGAACATTGTTCCCGAAATCATGATCCCGCTGGTTGGCGAGGTCAAAGAGCTGAAATTCGTGAAAGATGTTGTCACCGCTACCGCTGATGCGGAGATCGCGGCGGCCGGCATTGATCTGAAATACGAAGTGGGCACCATGATTGAGATCCCGCGTGCTGCTCTGACGGCGGATGAGATCGCGAAAGAGGTTGACTTCTTCTGCTTCGGCACCAACGACCTGACCCAGATGACCTTCGGCTTCAGCCGTGACGACGCTGGTAAGTTCCTGGATGCCTACTATGACACCAAGATCTACGAGAACGATCCGTTCGCGAAGCTGGATCAGAAGGGCGTTGGCGCTCTGATGAAGATGGCTGTGGAGCTGGGCAAGGGTGTCAACCCGACCCTGCATTGCGGCATCTGCGGCGAGCACGGCGGCGACCCGTCTTCTGTCGAGTTCTGCCACCAGATCGGTCTGGACTATGTGTCCTGCTCGCCCTTCCGTGTACCGATCGCTCGTTTGGCGGCGGCGCAGGCGGCTATAAAGGACGGCAGGAACTAATCGAGTATACCAAATTTGCTGAGTTCACTCTCACAAAAGAGGATGCCGTGAGATACCTGTATGCCGATTCCGCAAAGCACCGTGTGCACCGCTGGAAAGACATTAAGGTAAGCTTGTATATTTAAAACGAAATCCCTCTACCGATTTTTCGGCAGAGGGATTTTTGTATAATCGAACATTTTTTAATTACCTCCTTTTGCGGTATAATATACTCGCAAAGGAGGTTTACTATATGAAAGACGAATTTATATCAAGAGTAGGTTTGTGGGGGCAAAGACATTATAACTTTCTGAAAAAGAACAATCCGACGGTTATCAATGTAATGCGGTTAAACGGCACGCTTGAGCAGTATCTGAACGACCTCGACCGAAACGCGCAGGAAATGTTTGAGCTGTTGACAAAACAGTATGCTGAACTTGAAGGCATTACCGAAGAGCTCAAAGAAGAAAATCAAATGAAATGGGTTAGTCAGATTAACAGCATTAAAGCAAGGGTAATCGGTATTGTAAATGCTGAACTTATTTATATCTGAAAAAGCGGGGCTTCGGCTCCGCTTTTTGCATATTCAAAGTGTTTGGTAGAAAATAGCGTTCACTATTTTCTGTAAATGCTTGATTTTTCGTAGAAAATAGTGTATAATAAATTCGTATAACACCGCTGCTTACGGAAGGTGCATTTGAATGAAGCGACCGAATTATCTAAACCAAATACGAAATATAATAGCAAAGTCTGAAAACGGCTCTGTTTTTGTGTCAACAGATTTTACCGATATTACCGATAAAAAGACCGTTAATATGGCATTGCTTCGCCTTGCCGACGAAGGGCTTGTCAAAAAAATACTGTTCGGCGTTTATTATAAACCCGAATATAACGAACTGCTCGGCGAAACCGTTGCACCGTCGCCGAACAAGGTCGCTCATGCACTTGCCCGCAATTTCGGCTGGACGATTGTCCCCTGCGGTGATACGGCGCTGAACCTTTTGGGGCTCTCAACCCAGGTTCCTTCTCAGTGGGTTTATGTGTCTGATGGTGCGTATAAAGAATATTCTTTTGACAACACTGTGATAAAATTCAAGCGAACAACGAACAAGGAAATATCTAAGCTTTCCTATAAAACGGCGCTGACTATTCAGGCACTGAAAGCACTCGGCAAGAACAATGTATCTGAGCAAATCATTTGCCGCTTAAAAAAAGCGCTCAGCGAAGAAGAGAAAGAAAAGATGCTTACGGAGGCAAAATCCGCCACTTCATGGGTTTATGAATACATTAAAGCAATTTGCAAAGGTGACGAGTAATGAGAGATATTGCAAAACTGAATGAAAACGATAAAAAGGCGCTGTTTCACAATACAGCCGCTAAAATGGGTATGACCGACGCCATTATTGAAAAAGATTTTTGGGTGTGCTATATGCTGGATTATCTTTTTCATCGCTGCGCATGGAAAAACAATATTGCTTTCAAGGGCGGTACAAGCCTTTCAAAGGCATACGGCTTGATTGAACGCTTTTCCGAGGATATTGACTTGATTCTCGACTGGCGCGTTCTCGGCTACGAAAAGGACGAGCCGTGGGCAGACAGGAGCAATACCAAACAGGATGCCTTTAATAAAGAAGCGGGTACAAAAACCGAAGCGTTTTTGAGAAACGAATTTATGCCTGCCGTTATAACGGATTTGCAAAGCGAACTTTCCTATGATGTAAATTGCTATATAGAGGACGACGATCCGCAAACGGTGGTTTTCGCTTACAACCGCAGCTTTGACGATTCGGCGATTCTGCCTGTGATTCGTCTTGAAATCGGAGCGCTTGCGGCGTGGACTCCGGCTGAAGAAAAGCCAATTACCCCTTACGCCGCCGAGCAGTACGGCAGACTTTTCAAGCAACCGAGCACCGAGATATTGACCGTTTTGCCGAAACGCACATTTTGGGAAAAGGTTACGATTTTACATAGAGAGGCGTACCGCCCCGAAAACAGCGTCTTGCCAACAAGATATTCCCGCCATTATTATGATCTTTATTGTATGGCAAATTCGTCTGTAAAAGCTGAGGCTTTCGCAGACTTAGACCTGCTTGATAAAGTTGTACGTTTTAAGGATAAATTCTACCGTTGCTCGTGGGCAAGATACGACGAAGCCAAACCCGGTACTATGAAATTGATACCAAGCGAGAAAAATATCAAAGTCCTCAAAGATGACTATGAGCATATGAAGAATATGATCTACGGCGAAAAACCGGATTTTGATGTGATCTTGGAAGCGGTAAAGCAGCTCGAAGATGAAATTAACGCGTTGTGAGTCCGTTTTATGGGACACCTAATATGATAGGATATACTTGTGTTCGAGTATCCTGACGAAAAATGGAGGTAATTCAAATGGCTAAAGCCGCCGCTAAACCTAAAAAAGAAGTTTCAATGGAAGAAGCGTTGTGGAAATCCGCTGACAAACTTCGTGGCTCTGTTGAGCCTGCCGAGTACAAGCACGTTGTTCTCAGCCTTTTCTTCCTTAAATTTGCGAGTGATAAATTTGAAGCACAGAGAAAGACCATCGCTGAGAAATTTGGCGAAAAGTTCATCGACAATGTGGCTTTCTATACAAAGGACAATGTTTTCTTTCTTCCCGAAGATAGCCGTTGGTCTTATATCATTGAACACGCAAAGCAAGATGATATTGCTCTTAAAATAGACACTGCCCTATATAACATCGAAAAGGCGAACCCTGCTCTCAGAGGTGCGCTGCCTGATAACTACTATTCAAGATTACATATTGATACCGCTAAACTTGCTTCTCTGCTTGATGAGATAAACCGCATTAACACCGACGATAAGGAAAACGATATTATCGGTCGTGTGTATGAGTATTTCCTGAGCAAGTTCGCACTTGCCGAAGGTAAAGGCAAAGGCGAGTTCTATACGCCTAAGTGCATCGTTAATCTGATTGCCGAAATGCTTGAACCCTACGACGGTATCCTCTACGATCCTTGTTGCGGTTCGGGCGGTATGTTCGTTCAGTCAATCAAATTCGTTGAAGCACATAGCGGAAACAAGAAAAAGGTATCCATCTACGGTCAGGAATATACCAACACCACTTTCAAACTTGCAAAGATGAACTTGGCTATTCGTGGCATCTCCGCAAATCTCGGAGAAATGGCTGCAAACACCTTCACCAATGACCAACATAAAGACCTTAAAGCAGATTACATTATGGCAAACCCGCCTTTCAATCAGAAAGAATGGAGAGCCGACAACGAACTTATAGATGATCCCCGTTGGAACGGCTATGAAGTACCGCCGACAAGCAATGCGAACTACGGTTGGATTTTGAACATCGTTTCCAAACTCTCGCAAAACGGTGTTGCGGGCTTTCTGCTTGCAAACGGTGCTTTGTCCGATGACGGCACAGAGTTAAAAATCAGAGAGCAACTTATTAGGAACAACCTTGTTGAAGCGATTATCATTCTGCCGAGAAGCCTTTTCTACACTACGGATATAAGCGTTACGCTTTGGATACGCAATAAGAATAAAAAGGCTCGTGTTGTAGAACAGAACGGAAAATTGAAACGCTATCGTGACAGAGAGAAAGAAATTCTCTTTATGGATCT
>ENA-UEQL01001767-UEQL01001767.1-human-gut-metagenome-genome-assembly--contig:-NODE-1767-length-14814-cov-17.407138_pt1 | contig 14814 bp, 12 predicted proteins | sample MGYA00242905_ERZ507926 | MGnify/ENA primary metagenome ERZ507926 (study PRJEB26167, sample SAMN06115531) | human gut metagenome | host: Homo sapiens | place: China:Henan | collected 2015-09-09...
GTGCGAGTTCGTGGATCCTTCAAAGAACGACATCCAGGCTATCATCGCCAAGGGAATCGACCTTATGATAAAGGAAATGGCTTAAAGGATTATCGCTATGGAAGAAAACACAGTAAAACCAGGCCTTTTCGAGAAAGGCGGTAAGTTGGGGTGGCTGCATTCTACCTGGGATGCCTTTGACACCTTCCTCCGCGTCCCTGCGACCGTGACAGCCAAAGGCGCTCACGTCAGGGATGCCGTTGACATCAAGAGAATTATGATCATCGTTGTGCTGGCTGTTGTTCCCGCCGCTCTGTTCGGTATGTGGAATGTCGGCTACCAGCACAATCTCGCGGTCGGAGACCTTCCGGGATTCTGGAACCAGTTCTTCTGGGGACTTCTGAAGGTTCTCCCTCTCTACCTTGTCTCCTACATCGTGGGTCTCGGCATCGAGTTCGCCTCAGCCCAGATCAAGGGCGAGGAGGTGAATGAGGGTTACCTCGTTTCCGGTATGCTCATTCCGCTGATCGTCCCTGTGGACGTTCCGCTTTGGATGCTTGCCATCGCGGTGGCTTTCGCGGTAATATTCGGTAAGGAAGTGTTCGGCGGCACGGGAATGAACTTCCTGAACCCTGCGCTCCTCTGCCGCGCCTTCCTGTTCTTCTCTTATCCTATCTCAATGTCTGGATCAGAGGTTTGGGTAGCGCGTCGCTGCGGAGCTGACGCCATCTCTGGCGCCACACCTCTTTCTTATCTTACAGAGGGACAGGGTGCCCTTGAGGCCATCAACAATGCCGGCTACAGCTTCTGGAATATGTTCTCCGGAATCATCCCTGGCTCTGTCGGCGAGACTTCCGTGATCGCTATCCTCATCGGTGCCGTCATCCTCATCTGGACAGGTGTCGCAAGCTGGAAGATCATGGTTTCATCCGTGGCTGGCGCCCTTCTCGTAGGCTGGCTCGGCAATGTCGGTGGAGTGACTGACGTTCCTGCTTACTATCAGCTTGTTATGGGTGGTTTCGCTTTCGGTACTGTCTTCATGGCCACTGATCCCGTCACCTCCGCCCAGACCGAGACCGGAAAGTGGATCTACGGATTCCTTATCGGCGCTCTCTGCGTGGTTGTCAGACTCTTCAACCCAGGCTACGCCGAGGGCATGATGCTGGCCATCCTTCTTATGAACACCTTCGCTCCGCTGATTGACCACTATGTCACATCAACGGCCACCGGCAGAAGGGCAAAAAAGGTAACAATCGCTTAATCATCAAGGAATATGAATACTAACGGTAACGCATACACAGTAATCTACACGACGATTGTCGTGACCCTTGTGGCGGCGATTCTTGCCTTCGTGGCAATGACGCTCAAACCAAAGCAGGACGCCAACATCAAGGCCGAGACCATCAGCCAGATGCTGACAGCCGCACAGTTCTTCACAAAGGACGAGTGCAGCGCTATGGGGAACGACAAGGTTCTGGAAGCATATTCACAGAACATCAAGGAAGCCTACACCGTTGACCTCGAAGGTAAGAAGGTTCGTGACCTCTGCACAGATGTCAGGAACATCGAGCTTCAGGATGGTCTCAAGGCTCAGAACAAGAACATCAAGAACGGAAAGGGTGCGGATCTTCCTGTCTATGTCTTCGGCAAGGACGGCAAGACCGTGACTGTCATTCCTGTCTTCGGAGCTGGTCTTTGGGGAGCCATCTGGGGCTATATCGCTCTGGATGAGGATCTGCAGACCATCGTTGGCGCTTATTTCGACCACGATAGCGAGACCCCTGGCCTCGGTGCGAAGATCAAGGACGATCCTGACTTCAGAGCTGAGTTCATCGGCAAGAAGGTCAATCTGGTCTCAGAGCCTGCGTTCGGAATCGTAAAGACCGGCACGGTCGCTGAATCTGAATATTCAGTTGATGCCATCACTGGCGCCACGATGACATGCAAGGGACTCGGTGAGGCTATGGCTGTGTGGTTCAAGGCCTACACTCCGTTCCTTTCTTCCGCCGCTCCAGCCAGACAGTGCTGCTCCGGCGACGGTCAGGAGTGCGAAGGCTCCAAGTCTTGCTGCTCCGGTGACGGTCATTGTGACGATGCCGCCGAGTGTGACGGCCATTGCCAAGACTCTACTGTAACAGAATAAAATGGAGGAAGTAATATGAACAAAGAACTCAAAGAAACGATTCTTAACCCGATCTTCAAGGGCAACCCTATCACTGTCCTTGTGCTGGGTATCTGCTCCTCCCTCGCTGTAACTGTCGAGCTCAAGGGAGCGTTCGTCATGGCCCTTTCCGTGATCGCGGTGACAGGACTCTCCAGTCTTGTCCTCTCGATCCTGAGAAACACAATCCCTAACCGCGTGCGTATCATCGTGCAGCTGGTTGTGGTGGCCATGATGGTTATTCTTGTCGATCAGCTCCTCAAGGCCTATGCCTACGGAATCGACAAGCAACTGTCAGTCTACATCGGTCTGATCATCACCAACTGTATCGTCATGGGACGTATCGAGGCGTTCGCCCTTGGCAACAAGCCGCTTCCGTCCCTTCTTGACGGACTCGCCAATGGTGTGGGCTACGGCCTCATCCTCGTTGTGGTGGCTTTCTTCCGTGAACTCTTCGGCTCCGGCACCCTGCTCGGATTCAGAATCATCCCTGAAAGCTTCTATGCGGCAGGTTATGTCAACAACGGTCTCGTGATCCTCCCTCCGATGGCGCTGATCCTCATCGGCTGCATCATCTGGATCCAGAGAAGCATCCAGAAGGACCTTCAGGAAAAATAACGACAAAGACAAGTACTGATTATGGAATATTTAAGCTTATTCGTAAAGTCAATATTCGTTGACAATATGATTTTCGCGTACTTCCTTGGTATGTGCTCATACCTGGCGGTATCGAAAAATGTGAAGACAGCTTCCGGTCTTGGTGTCGCTGTTATTTTCGTCCTTCTTGTGACATTGCCGATCAACTATCTTCTGAACAAGTACGTCCTGGCGCCTGACGCATTGATAAAAGGTGTGGATCTGAGTTTCCTCAGCTTCATCATATTCATCGCCGTCATCGCCGCGTTCACGCAGCTTGTCGAGATGATCGTCGAGAAATTCGCACCGACCCTATATTCGTCATTGGGTATCTTCCTGCCTTTGATCGCCGTGAACTGCGCCATCCTTGGTGGCTCGCTCTTCATGCAGAACAAGGAGTTTGTGAATGTCGGGGAGGCAGCGGTCTACTCGCTCGGTTCGGGAATCGGCTGGTTCCTCGCCATCGTGACGCTCGCCGCTATCAGGGAGAAGATGTCTTACTCCAGGATTCCTGCGGGAATCAGAGGCACAGGTATCACATTCATCACCGTCGGTCTGATGGCTATGGCCTTCATGACCTTCATGGGACTTACAATCTAATAGGAGGCAGTGACTATGTTTTCAACAGTAATTGCAGCAATCATCACAATTGTGGTAGTGACCGTGGTTCTGGTCGCTCTGCTTCTTTTCGTAAAGTTAAAGCTCACTCCTGACGGAACCGTCAAGATTGACATCAACAATGGCAAGAAGACTCTTGACGTTCCTCAGGGCGGTGACCTTCTCCACACTCTCGCCGACCAGAAGATCTTCCTTCCTTCCGCTTGCGGCGGAAAGGCGAACTGCGGTCAGTGCAAGGTTCAGATTCTTGAGGGTGGCGGCACCATTCTCCCTACCGAGACCGGCTTCTTCAGCCGCAGGCAGATCAAGGATGGTTTCAGACTTGGCTGCCAGGTCAAGGTCAAGGAGAACATGAAGATCCAGGTTCCGGAGTCTACCCTCAGCGTCCAGAAACTTGAGTGCGAGGTCATCTCCAACAAGAACGTGGCCACCTTCATCAAGGAGTTCACCGTGAAACTTCCTGAGGGAGTGCATCTTGACTTCAAGTCCGGCGAGTACATCCAGATTGACATCCCTGCCTACGACCTTGACTTCTCGACAATCGAGGTTGATGACATCTACAAGGCGGACTGGGAGAGGTACGGATTCTTCGGCATCAAGGCCAAGAACGAGGTGCCTACTGTCAGGGCTTACTCCATGGCCTCTTATCCTGCCGAGGGTGACATCATCAAGTTGAATGTCCGTATCGCCACTCCTCCGTTTGACAGGAGTCAGCCTAAGGGTGTCTTCAAGATGCTGCCTGTTCCTCCGGGAGTCGGCTCATCCTATGTGTTCACCCGCAAGCCAGGCGACAAGGTTTGGATCTCCGGTCCGTTCGGTGAGTTCCTTCTTCCGAAGAATGATCCTGATTCTCAGGAATATATCTTCGTGGGTGGTGGCGCCGGCATGGCTCCTCTGCGTAGTCACATCATGCATCTGTTCAAGACTCTCAAGACCAGGAAGGAGGTTCATTTCTTCTACGGTGCCCGCAGTCTTGTCGAGGCGTTCTACCTTGAGGACTTTGCCGAGATCGAGAAGGACTTCCCGAACTTCCACTTCCATCTGGCTCTTGACCGTCCTGATCCTGCCGCTGATGCAGCGGGTGTCAAGTACACGGCCGGTTTTGTACACAACGTGATGTACGAGACCTACCTCAAGGATCACGACGCTCCGGAAGACATCAAGTACTTCATGTGCGGACCTCCAATGATGGTCGCTTCCGTCAACAAGTTGCTTGACAGCCTTGGAGTGCAGCCTGAGAGCATTTTGTATGATAACTTCTCGTAATATTGAGACGTGATAGCAGGAAGGGGACTGGCTACTTTTGCCAGTCCCTTTTTTTGTTTTTTTCGTAACTTTGTGGCATGAATATCAAGACACAGATGATGGATGCCGGGATGACGTTGTTCACTAGCGAGAAACCGTTCGGGACAGTGTTGGGGGGCATCAAGATGGAGATGAGCAAGTACGGTGCTGTCAGGAGGGCTAATGAGATCTCTGCGGAGGATATCCCTGACACCACGGGTGAGTGTGACCTGTTCGTGGACTGGTCCACGCCTTTGAGGTGGCGGGCAATCTCCTGCCGGCTGGAGGATGCGGGGCCGGCGGGAACCAACGCCGAAGGCGCTGAACTGCGCCATTATGCTGCCTCCTTCAAGGAAGGGAACAAGAACCGTGTGGCCAAGGTGGTGATTGTCCTGGCGTTGGCTGCGGCTCTTGTGACTCTTGGGGTGATTGGTGTCAAAGGTGTTCCCGGAATATTCACTGTTCTTGCCGGCATCGCCGCTGCCGCCGCTGTCGTCATCCTTGGTCTGCGACCGAGCGTGAAGGCACAGCAAGCCATCAAGGATCTTATGGAGACAGTGAGCAAGGCAAAGTGACCGACCGGTTTTTTGCCGGCAAATCATGATTCGCTGGAATAATTTGGTGGTTTTTGTGAGGGTATTAGTAGAAACGGTGTAAAAAATCGTTTCAAATAGTTGTTTTCTTTAAAAGAATTTGTATATTTGACGTGAAGTTTTTCATAGTTTAAGTTTAGGTTAAGTAGCGGGGTGATCGCAGTGACTGCGATTGCCCCGTGAATTTTTGTCCACGAGCTTATAAAAAACAGAAATTTCTGTTTCTTATAAAAATCTATTTCTGTTTCTTTTAATTATTTACGTTTAGTCGCCATACTTTTGCAAGCGGCCCGCAACGGTGCGGACCGTTAACTTTTTCAAGTATGGATAATTCTGTTAAAGCTCTTTCGAGGCTAGCCGCGGCGGTAGTCATTGTCTTGACAGCCAGCGTGCTATCCTGCAACAAGATTCCGACTGAGAACGCGCAGGGCACGTTATGCTGGAATTTCTCATCGGGGGTGTCCACCAGGTCAACGGTTGATCTTCCGGACACGGATGCTTTTATTCTTACGGTCAGAAATTCGGCTGAAGAGGTTCTGTATGAGGGGAGATACGGCGATTCCCCCGAGTCGATGTTGGTCAATCCCGGCACCTACACTGTAAAGGCTGTCTCAAGGAGATTCGATAAGCCGGAGTTCTCGGCTCCGCAGTTCGGCGATGAGCAGGTCGTGGTCGTCCAGTCAGGAATGAGTACAAGAGCCTGCCTGAATTGCTCTCAACTAAATTCCGGCCTGAGACTGGTTCTTGGACCGGATTTCAAGGCCACCTATCCCGACGGTGTGGTGACGGTCTCGTCGCCGGACGGTGACCTTAAATACGGCCAGACCGAGAGAAGGATAGGCTATTTCAAGCCCGGAACGGTCGCGGTGAAACTGTACGACGGGTCATCGTCACGTGTTTTGATGAACCGCTTCCTGGAAGCCTGCGAGATTCTGTCATTGGGCTTGTCCTGCCCGTCGATTGCACCTCCGGAACAGGGCGAAGGCTCCGGACTGTCGATCAAACTTGACACAAACCGCGTTTGGAACAGCTATGATTATGAGATAGGGTCTGGATCCGGAGCGGATCCCGGAACCACGCAGTCAACCGCCTATGGCGTGTCACAGGCAAAAGAACATGTTGGGGAGAAAGGTGTGTGGGTTTGTGGATTCGTGGTTGGCGGGGATCTGTCTTCCGCAAAGGAAGGCATCTCGTTTACAGACCCTTTTTCATCAATGACTTGCATAGCGATCGCATCACGCACATCCGTGACATCCAAGAGTTCCTGCATGTCCGTCAAACTGCCTAAGGGTGATGTCCGGGCGGCGATCAACCTTGTTGACCATCCGGAGATCCTTGGCAGGAAAATCTATCTCAAAGGGAATCTGATCGCAGCCTATTACGGGATTCCGGGCATAGAGAACATCACGGAGTTCGTCCTTAAGTAAGGATTGCCCGGCAGTAGAACACCAAGTAATATTCATAATTTATGAGAAAGAAATTAAACAGGACGGCATTCGCCGTCGCGCTTGCTCTTTTGTGCCCGCTGGTGGGATTGTCTCAAGGCAGGATCTATCCCAGAACGTGGGAGTTAGGCCTGGGTGGAGCAGGCATGAACATAACAAGGACCACCGTGTCGGACTTTCACCAGACTGCCGGCGGGGACTACATTTTCAACCTTGACGAGAAACTGATCTACGGCGGAGCCGAAATCTATTCGGCCATGGAACTCAAGAGATGGCTGTATGCCGATCTGCAGGGGACACTCGGGCTTGCCCGCTATAATGATTCGCAAAAAGTCAGGCAGGGATATTCATTTATGGTCAGTCCCGGGATTCAGTTCCGGCCTTTTGTGCGGAGCGAATGGATCCAGCCGTATTTCAGGCTCGGAGTCAACGCCTTTAAAAAGAATTATCCGACATCATATTTCGGACAGTTCAAGGGAGATGTCACGAAGGAAGCCTTGTGGAAGACGGAGGATGCATGGAACAAAGGCCATACCTTTGATTCTGACTTGTTTTTCCCTGTGTCTGTAGGCATCGGTGTCATCGGTTGGATGAGCGAGAGGGTGGGGGTACGTGTTCAGGGACAGTACCATCATTCGTTTGGTACGGACGGGGTGAATTTCGCCCAGGTCTCTGCCGGGGTCCTGCTTAGGCTCGGAGGACATAGCAAGGGTAAAGAGGTTGCCGACCGTTACATCACAAGTCATCTGGATGACTATGCCGGACTCTATCCGCAGCGCGTGGTGGAGAAAGAGGTGATCCGCGAGGTGCCGGTGGATGTGATCCGTGAGGTTGTCAAAGAAATCCCTTGCGAGAGGACATTGGCTGAGCTGATGGACAATGTGAATTTTGATTTTGACAAGGCTACGATCACACCGGAGTCACAATTCGTGCTGGACGAGATCGCCCGCATCATCTCAGGATTCCCGGATTCAAGGTTCCTCGTGGCCGGCTACACGGATGCCAGAGGCTCGGTGAGGTACAACGAGGAGTTGTCGAAGGCGCGCGCCAAGGCCGTGCTGGAGGCTCTTGTCCAAAGAGGCGTCAGCGCGGACAGACTATGCTGCAGGGGCTTCGGGAAGCGCATGGCCCTTGTGCCGGAGTCGGCTTCTGACGAGCAGCGCAGGGGCGACCGCAAAGTTGTCATAGAAAGGGTGACATCCGAGTCATTATGGAACTACCTTAACCAATTATAAATCAATAATATTATGAGATTGAATTTTAAATCACTGATTATGATGCTCTTGGGAGTTTCTATGGCATCCGCCTGCAACTCTCTTGAGGTGACTATGCCGGTCGGCCCGCGTGGTGAGCAGGGAGTGCAGGGCTTGCCTGGAAAGGACGGGATGTCGGCTTACGAGCTTTGGGTAAAAGCTGTGAAAGAGAAACTCATAGACTATTCCGGCCCCGTGGATCTCACCCATTTCTTCCTCTATCTGAAGGGCAGGGATGGAATTGACGGCAAGGACGGCAAAGACGGCAGGGATGGAATTGACGGCAAGGATGGCAAAGACGGCAAGGATGGAATTGACGGCAAAGACGGCAGGGACGGCAAGTCTGCCTACGAACTTTGGAAGGAATATGTCGCTTCGGGTGTGGATGATCCTCATAACCCTGGAAAACAATGGGATAGGTCGCACACATCGATGGTTGATTTCTATTGGTTCCTGACCGGAAATAATGGAGCTGATGGACTTATTCCTTACATTAAGGACGGAAACTGGTGGGTAGGAGACAAGGACACCGGCGTGAAGGCCAAGGGCGATAAAGGTGATAAAGGTGATAAAGGTGATAAAGGCGATGACGGGAATGACGGCTTGAGCGCTTATGAGACGTGGAAGGAATATGTCAGGGAAACAATCGAGACTGGTGGCCGGGTACAAGACCAGAACGGTAATGAGATAACCCTCGAGGATCTGTCGATCCAGAAGTTCTTCCAATATCTTACAGGAAAAGCCGGGGCGAAAGGGAACTCCGGTCTGGACGGTAGGGACGGCAAGGATGGCCTCAACGGCAAGGATGGTAAAGATGGTCTTGACGGCAAGGATGGCAAGGACGGTAAAGACGGCAAGGATGGCCTCAATGGCAAGGACGGATCGGACGGATCCTCCGGGTCGAACGGAAAATCCGCCTATGAGCTTTGGGTCTTGGACGTTACATCACCGGTGGGCCTTGAGGATCCTAAGAATCCAGGAGTCAAATGGGATTCTTCAAGAACATCGCTGTCTGATTTCTATGAATATCTCCGCGGCGCGGCAGGAGCTGACGGGGAAAACGGCAAGGACGGCTCTGACGGCAAGGACGGTGCCAATGGCAAGGATGGCAAGTCCGCCTATGAACTCTGGAAAGAGATTGTTCTGAGCGACAATGGGCTTGACAATCCGGGGAACGGTGTCTATGACATCGAGACATATCCTAAGTGGCCGAGGACCGCGGTCACGGAGAAAGACTTTTACGAGTATCTTAAAGGCAAGGACGGCGAGGACGGCAAGAATGAGCCAAAGATGGCATCTGTGGACACCATGTATGTGGAGGAAGCGGACTGGACGAAGTATAATGTGGCTCCGGTCAGAGCGCTTGCCAAAGTCGCGTCAAGAGGACGGGCGGCGGTCAAAGACACTACTTATGAATATGTCAACCCTTACACCGGTGGAGCCTCGCTTGTCGTCACCGGCCCGGGCCCGGTATTGCTTGCCGGATGCGAGGTCACTTTCAAGGATCAGGCTGGTAACTCGTACACGAAGACATCCGATGCTTTAGGTTACATCTATCTGGACAAGAACGAGCTTCCGGTATGGACTGAGGGAAGCCCGGGCGCCGGCGACCTGTCAATGAGAACCAGACCGGAAAGTTTCAGGGTCGGGGACAAGGAGATTACTGATCCATCTCTGATAGCCGCCACTTGCGCTGTCCCGTACCGTGTCGGAGTCACTGTCGAAATGACGGATTCTGAATGGAGAGAAAGCACCGTTGATGTGAAATATGACATTGCGAGAGTCGTTGAGGGAAAGACAGAGACCTCTTGGTCAGGTATAGAGTATCCTCATTGCGACATCAATTCCGGGCAGGGATATTTCTTCTACCGGAGTGTCGGCGACATTGCCAGGTTGGGGAAACTTATGACGGATGTCTATGGCGCCCCGCGTATGGCAGGCGATCATTTTCTCGAACTTGGCAGTGACAACGTGAAGAGCTTCTGGATCAGGCCAGTCGGCACAGAGGCGAGCAAGACAACGCAATCGGTTTCTTTTGGAGACGGTGTGGCTCCGTCAAAGCTTGACATCCATTATCTTCCGGCTGTAAGACGGTCGAATGGTATGTATTATGAAAGTCACACGCCGGACTACGGAATGGAGGTCGTCTCTGAATCCAAGACAATCATCCCGGAATACTGCCTGATCGGCTCCCTTGACATCAAAGGTAAGAAGGGCGGGGAAGGAGACGAGGCGTACACCAGTCACAACAACAAGCTTGTGCTGTCTGATGACGGGGCGGCCAAGGTGCCGGTCAACCGTACCAACTACGAGCTGATTTTGGGTCAGACCTCGTTCAGCTTCGCTTTTGACTATTCGACCTTCGGCCATGTGTACAGAAGGAACTCCTACTACGACGAGGAGACAAAGACATTCAGGTTCACGCGTTATGACACCATGATTGATTATCTGAAGGCTACGGACGAAACATGGTCTGACATGTGTGTGACCACGTTTGAGAACAGTGGCAACCTCAATGATGTCAAGATCAGGAACACGGTCAAGGTCATCCTCTCCGTCAAGGATGGTGTCATTCAGAATCCTGACGAAATCTTCTTGATCAGGAATGTCTATGACGGTTTTGACATCACTTTCAGTAATTTTATGTTCAGGGATGTCTACTATGGAGGGAAAAGTGGGAAGTTCCGCTACTCGGAGTCCACTCCTTATCGTGCGGATTGCACTTTGGGTGATGAGAACCTGGTTTTCCAGGCCATCAAGGATGCCAGGAGCGCCTGCCTTGATGATTGACGGCTTGTGATGGAAAAGGACTGCCCGGTCCGGACAGTCCTTTTTACTGATCATTCGGGTGACTACAGGTAGTCGTCAAAGTAGTTTGTCACTTTGTCCATCAAGTGGACTCTCCAGCTTCCGAAGACATTGTGTTCGGAGCGAGGGTAAGGGAAGTAGTCCAGTTGGACGTTCTCCTCGATGCATCGCTGGACAAAGCTCAGGCTGTGCTGCCAGAGCACAGTGTTGTCGATGGCTCCCTGGCAGATGAGAAGCTTGCCTTTGAGATTCTTCACGTTGTTAAGAAGGCTTGTCTGAGCGAATCCGTCCGGATTGGTGGCTTCAGTGTCCATGTAACGCTCGCCGTACATGATCTCGTACCACTTCCAGTCGATGACCGGACCGCCGGCCACGCCGACCTTGAATGTCTCCGGATGATTGGTCATCAATGAGATGGTCATGAATCCTCCGTAGCTCCATCCGTGGACACCGATTCTGTCGGAATCCACGAAAGGCAGAGATTTCAGCATGTTGACACCTACCATCTGGTCAGCCATCTCGGCCTGGCCGCAGTGGCGGTGGATAGCCTTCTCATATTCGGCGCCCCTGTTCTGGGTTCCCCGGTTGTCCTGGACATAGACGATGTAGCCTTTCTGTGCCATGAGCATCTCCCACATCCTGACCTGTCCAAGCCAGGAGTTGCGGACCATCTGTGAGTGAGGGCCGCCATAGACGTAGATGATCACAGGGTACTTCTTCGCTGGATCGAAGTCCGTAGGGAGGAACATCCTGTACCAGTTGTCGTACTTGCCGTCGGCGCTTTTGACTGTGCCGAGCAGAGCCTTTCCGGTCTTGTAGTCTTTGAGCGGATCCTCGGCTGTGATCAGATTGCGGATCAGCTTTCCGTCAGCCGAGACGATGTTCATCACGCGCGGAACGTTGAAGCTGCTGTAGTTGTCGATGAATCTGGTGCAGTCTTCGTTGAGGGAGATCGTGTGCCAGCCTTCCTCGGAGGTCAGCCTGACAGGCTTGCCGAGCCTGGCCTTCGCCACAGCGTCGGCGCGTCCCTTGGCCTTGCCGGCTCCCGGGATCCTGACCTCGATCCTGAACAGATGATTCTCGACAGGGGAGACCTCCGCCGAGGTGTAGTAGACAAACCTGCCGTCGTTGCCAAGGTACTCGACGTCGGCATCAACTCCGGTCAGCCTTCTGACAGTCCCGAGGGTGTCGCAGAGGTAAAGGTTGCGGTAGCCGTCGCGGATATCGGTGCGGTAGATGAATGAATATGTCCCCTTGATGAACCGCAGCGGATCCAGTGGCTCGACGAAGCGGGAGTCGTCCTCGGTGAGGATGGTGCGCGCGAAGGAACCGTCTGCCGCGCGGTACATGTTCAGTTTCATGTGCTTCTGGGACCGGTCGACGACTTGGATGAATATGTTCCTGCTGTCCGGCGACCAGCTGATGTTCGTTAGGTAACGGTCGTCGCCATATTCATTGACATCGCACCAGACGGTCTTGCCGCTTGCCCTGTCATAGATTCCGAGGCTTATCCTCTCGCTGTCCATGCCGTTCATCGGGTACTTGATGCTCTTCAGCGAGCCGGTGCGGGTGGTGATGTCCAGAAGAGGGAAGTCCGTGACCTTGCTCTCGTCCTTCCTGTAGAACGCCAGCTTCGATCCGTCAGGCGCCCAGAATATTCCTTCGCCGATTCCGAACTCGTTGCGGCTTACCGACTGCCCGTAGGTGATGTCGGGATTCTCGCTGACGGCGACGCTGACGGGGCCGTTGTCGAAGATGTAGAGGCTTTGGCCTATGGTGTAGGCAAAGGTTCCGTCATCGCTCCGCGTGATGTTCCCGGCTTCCTTAGGGAAACCTTCCGGAAGACGGGTGGCTGAATAGTCGGAGATCTCCCCGGTCAGGAGGTTCTCCTGGATCCATTTGCCGTCCTTGAAAGTGGTGAAGGTGTCGCTGTCCTTCCAGGATGCCGACACGCTCGCAGGTCTGATGTGCCTGCCCAGTTCGGTTTCCTCCGTCGTGAGGAGTCTGCCTTCCGGGTTGGCCGGATGTGTCGTGTAGACCCCGGTCTGTGCGTTGAGGACGAGTGGTGTCGCGAACGCGATGATTGAGAGGATTTTTTTCATTATTCGCCTGTTTGTGATGTGGTTGAGACTATTCTGTCCACGACGTACTTCTGCATTCCGCGCCAAGGAAGTGTTCCGAGATATTCCTTGTAATGAAGCTCGACGGTTTTCCCGCTGCACCTCATCAGCTCATTGGCGACCTCCTCGTTCTCCACGGAGAAGTCGAAGATGTAGGATTCGACCGCCGCTCCGCCGGAACCCTTTCCTGAGCCGCGGAACCCGGACTGGATCAGTTTGCCTTCGTAGGTCTTCCAGACGTAGCCTTTGTACATGAACTGGTTGAGTTCTCCGGCTTTCACGCCGTCTCCGAAGACGAAGTAGAACCTGACGTAGATGAACGCCGCCAGGCTGAGGGCCGCGATGGCTCCAACCCAAGTGAATATCTTGCCTTTTGTTGTCATGATGGTTTATTTAGTTAGCGTTAAAAAAGTTGGTAAGATTTGGCGGCGGAAGAATGTGCCGCCGCGGATTCTGCAAAGGGTTCCGGCGATTACCTGATGGCGTTGCCGGTAAGTTCCCATCCGGTTATGGTGGAGACGTATGGTATGACGGTGTGGGCGATCTTGAGGTGTCCGCTGTAGTTCGGATGTCCGTCGGCTCCCATGTCCTCCACGTTGTTGTGGACGGAATCCGTCAGCGCCACAAGGTGGACGTTCTTAAGCCCGCAGTCGTCCACGGCCTTACGGATGTACTCGAACATCAGATAGTCGTGTTTCGGAACCATGCAGAGGATCGGATGGCTTTCGCCGTAGTTGTCCTTGATCTCGCGCATGAGCTTGTGGTAGTTTCTGACAAACATTCTTTCGGAAGGCTGCATCCCTCTGGAGAAGTCATTGGTTCCCAGATAGATGACAGTGATACCCGGCTTGAGACCGCATGACTTGGCATCCCATTTCACATCTTTGTCACTGTCGAATGTCTGGAGGTAGCGCTCAGGCATGCAGTAGTCGGTGAACTTGCTGTTGTAGTTGCGGACTATCCCCATTCCGGAGTGGGCCACGACAATCTGGTCGGCGTTGAAGTACCTTGCCACGGCGCATGCGTAGGTCAGGTTCTGGTTCTCGGTCTCCGGCCTGAAGCGTTCTGTGTTCGGGCTTTCCGTGCCGTAGCCGCAGGTGTAGGAGTCGCCGACATATTCAATGATCCTTTCCTTCGGGGCGTCGGCCTGCAGGAAATCGCCGTCGGTGATGAACTCACTGATGGTCGTGATGCCCTGCTCGCCTTCGGTGCGCTTCTGGAGAATCACCTGATGCGGGGCTTTCGCCGCCTTCCTGTCCTTGCCGAACCGGGCCTTGAGCTCCCCGGCGCTGAAGAGAACGATTGTGGTGTCTGTCCCGTGAACCGCCACGACCTTGTCCGGAGCCTGGTCCATCGAGCCGTCAAGCCAAACGTTGTAGTAGTTCTTCTTGGTGTCGGACACTTTGAAACTCAATGCGTTGCCCTGAAATCTAACCTTGAGGTAAGTTCCTGTCCAGTCGAATGAGACATCGCCGCCCTTAACCTCGGTCCTTCCGATGTAGGTGATTCTGGAATCGGAAGCCTTGATGGTACTCTCGGTCGCTTTCGGCGCGGCCATCATGAAGGTGGCACCAAGAAGTGCCGCCGCAAGAAGTGATATTCTTTTCATCTTCATCTTTTTTTGTTTTAGAGATTACAAATTTAATGAATATCGCCGATAAGTAAGCATTTGGTTATCCTTAAAAAACAACTTAAAAAACAACTGGCGGCCATTATCTCCGGCCATATTAGTATGAGATTTGGAAATTTTTATTATTTTTGTCCTGACACCTGCCACGGCGTCACGTCCCGTGCCGGTGACGCAAGGCAGGAACGGGATACAGACCGAAAGGGTGACCGGTGGTCGCCAAGTTATTTACCAAAGCATCGCTGAACTCATAGGACTCACGAGACTATAACCAAAACATCAATCGATAT
>ENA-UEQL01001773-UEQL01001773.1-human-gut-metagenome-genome-assembly--contig:-NODE-1773-length-14788-cov-13.316770_pt1 | contig 14788 bp, 14 predicted proteins | sample MGYA00242905_ERZ507926 | MGnify/ENA primary metagenome ERZ507926 (study PRJEB26167, sample SAMN06115531) | human gut metagenome | host: Homo sapiens | place: China:Henan | collected 2015-09-09...
AACTGCCTAACGCTGAAGAACCAAAAGAAGAAGCTCTGATTTCTAAACTCCTGCCGCAAGGGATTGTTTGTGTGGAGTCTGCTCTGTTTTATTATGGGTACAGCGACTTTGCTCCTCGTGAATGGACAGTTGCAGTCCCCCGTTCCTTTTCAAGAGCAATCAAAGCAATGCAGGAAGTCCCTGTCAAAGCTTATTATGTTCAGAACGAATTTTACCATTATGGTGCTACTGTAGGTAACTTTAATGGTGTTGAATTAAAAGTTTATGACCGAGAGCGAACAATCTGTGATTGCTTTAAGTATCGTTCAAAGCTTGATAATGAAATATTCAACAAAGCAATCAACGCTTATGTGGCAGATTCGAAGAAGAATCTTGCAAATCTTTCTAAATACGCAAAGGATATGGGCGTTTATACAAAACTTATGAATGTAATGGAGGTGCTGCTCAATGGCTGATATTGCCGCATCCGTGCTTGCACGACTGAAAAATAAGGCTGCCGAAAGCGGAAGAAGCTATCAGCTTTGTTTGCAGCTCTTTTGTCAGGAAGAATTTTTGCGCCGTTTGGAGAAATCCAAATATGCGGAAAATCTCGTCCTGAAAGGTGGTTTGTTTATTTACTCTGTTACCGACTTTGACAGCAGAGTAACGGTAGATATTGATTTTCTTCTTCGGAGAGTACCGAATAATCCCGAACAGCTAAAACTTGTACTGGAAGAAATCATATCCACACCCACCGGCAATGATTTTATTACCTTTGAAATTAAAGATATTGCGCCAATTGCGGTTGCTAAAAAATACGCTGGTATCGGAGCTTCTATTGTGGCTCGCATTAAAAATACACGAACTCCGTTTAGTATAGACTTCGGTGTGGGCGATGTTATCGTGCCGAAACAGGAAAAGCGAAAAATCCCGACACAGCTTGACGACTTCGCTGCGCCTGTGGTAAATACATATTCTCTTGAAACGACGATTGCTGAGAAAATAGACGCAATCCTCAGTCTGATGGAATTTTCCAGCCGAATGAAGGATTACTATGATATCTACTATCTTGCCAATAAATTTGATTTTGACGGCAAGGTGCTCACCGAAGCACTGAAGAAAACTTTTGAAAATCGTGGACACACCTTTACGATTGAACAGTTTGAACAGGTTATGAGCTTTGCAGACGATTCTGCTATGCAGAAAAAGTGGAAATCATTCTGTCGGAAGATTGATACACAAACCGACGATTACACCATCGTATTAAAAACAATTAAGGCGTTTCTTACAGAACCGTTTGTTGCAATAATAGAGGAAAAAGAATTTGCTGAGAATTGGTGGGCACAAGGCAATGTATGGAGGAAAATATAATGGCTAAGAAAGAGAGAAATCTAAATGCTGCGGCGAAAGCAAAAAAAGATGAATTTTATACTCAACTTACTGATATTGAAAAGGAGATGCGTCATTATAGGAAACATTTTAAAGGAAAAACCATTTTTTGTAATTGCGACGATCCGTTTGAAAGCAATTTCTTCAAATATTTTGTGCTAAATTTCAATCGTCTTGGTTTGAAAAAGTTAATTGCTACTTGTTATGCTTCCTCCCCGATAGCGAATACCCAACTTTCTTTGTTCGATGTTATCGGAACTGAGGAAAGCAAGCAAAATAAGCCTTATAAAGCCATCGTGACAAAAGTGTACGATAAGACAGGCGATGGTGGTATAGATATGTTTGATGTTGCTGAACTTTTTAAGTCCGGCGAAAATAACCTTTCAGAGCTTGAAGGGGATGGCGATTTTCGGAGTAAAGAGTGTTTAGCGTTGCTTGATGAATCAGATATTGTAGTTACAAATCCGCCGTTTTCCCTATTTAGAGAATATGTTTCCGTTCTCATGGACCACAAAAAGCATTTCATAATTATCGGAAATGTAAATGCAATTACATATAAAGAATTTTTTCCTCTTATAAAGGAAAACAAGGTGTGGATTGGAGCAAGTATTCATTCCGGAGACAGAAAGTTTTATGTGCCCGATGATTACCCTCTAAACGCTGCCGGTTGCGGAATAGATGATGAAGGGCGAAGATTTATCCGTGTTAAAGGTGTACGTTGGTATACAAATCTTGATATTAAACAACGCCATGAAGAAATGATTCTCGTCAAACGATACAGTCCCGATCAATATCCAAAATATGATAATTATGATGCGATTAATGTAAATTCAACGGCTGATATCCCTTGTGATTTTGACGGTATTATGGGCGTTCCTATAACATTTATGGATAAATATAGTCCTGACCAATTTGAAATTATAGGATTAGGCATTGCGAATCTGGGATTGAGCATAGGTGTTCAACCCTATAAACCTGAACATAAGGTATATCGCAAAGAAATACAAAAACGTGGGGCAGTAGACGGTGATTTGTATATGCTTGATGAGAATGACCATCCTGTTGTTCCATATGCCCGTGTTCTTATCCGCAACAAACATCCTGAAACACTTAAAGGAGGAAATCAATAATGCATATTGAAGAACGAAAAATAACTGTCAGAGAAGTTACAGAAGGCTATTTTAATGATGCCGAAGAAGGTGTAGTCGGTTATGACGAACAGCTTGATATTCGCCCAAAATATCAACGTGAGTTCGTATATAAGGACGAGCAGCGTAATGAGGTTGTCCGTACTGTAATGAAAGGTCTGCCGCTTAATGTAATGTATTGGGTTGACCGTGGTGAAGAATTTGAAGACGATCCCGATACGCCACGTTATGAAGTTATGGACGGACAACAGCGCACAATTTCGCTTTGTGAGTATGTGGACGGCAATTTTTCAGTTGATGATATGCTTTTTGGAAATTTACCTAAAGATAAGCAGGATGAAATTCTTGATTATGAGCTTTTCATTTATATTTGTAATGGCACGGAATCAGAAAAACTTGATTGGTTCCGTATTATTAATATCGCCGGGGAACAACTTACCGACCAAGAACTTCGAAATGCGGTATATGCCGGAAGTTGGACTTCCGATGCCAAACGCTATTTTTCAAAATCTGGTTGTGCAGCGGATAGATTGGCCGGAGACTATTTGAAGGGTTCAAGTATTCGTCAAGAGTATCTTGAAACTGCTATATTTTGGGCAGCTTCTGCAGAAAGCAAGAGTATCGAAGGTTATATGTCAAAACATCAGCATGATCCGAGTGCCGTAACTCTTTGGAATTATTTTCGTTCCGTTATTGATTGGGTACAGGCAATCTTCCCGAAAAGGCGCAAAGAAATGAAAGGGTTACCTTGGGGCTTGTTTTACAATGACCACGGAAAGCGTACTGACCTTGATCCTAAAGCGCTTGAAATCGAAATTCAGCGCCTTATGGGTGATGAGGATGTTACAAAGAAATCCGGCATCTATGAATATTTACTAACTGGAGAAGAAAAGAAACTTTCTATTCGTGCTTTTGACCGCCGTGATGCTCTTGCCGCTTATGAAAAGCAGCATCACAAATGTGCTATCTGCGGCGAGGAGTTTGAATTCGAAGATATGCACGCCGACCATATTAAAGCTTGGTCTAAGGGAGGACATACTACCCCCGAGAATTGTCAAATGCTGTGTAGAGATTGTAATCTAAAAAAAGGTAATTTGTAATGTTGGTAAAGCCTAAAAAATCTAAGCAATTAAAATAAAGGAGAATTAAACTATGCGACTAACTAAAGCGAGAGTACAAGGCTATCGTAGCATAATTGATACAGGATATTTTGATGTGGAAAATGACAAAACAATATTTGTCGGACCCAATGAAGCGGGCAAAACAGCTATTTTGCAGGCATTACAAAAACTTAATGCGCCCGAAGGCACAGCATCTTTCGATCCTTTGAGAGACTATCCTCGTTCTAAATACGATGAAGATATAAAAAATGGAAAGGTCGATCCAAGCAAATTTACTGTTGTTGAAGGGCACTTTATATTAGAGGATGAAGATAAGGAAGATATTCCTGAAGATTATCAAAATGCTTTGTATATTTTTGGTCGCCGATTGGATAATACAGCATGGCATAGACTTGATAACGCACCAGAACAACTATCTTTTTCTGATATTGAGAAAGATTTATTGAAGTTATGCCAGCATTATAAAAACACAAGCCAAGCAAAGTCAGAGCCTGAGGCAAAACAGACTGCTATACAAAGCGGTTACGATTCGGTAATAACCGGACTTCAAAGAACGAGTACTATTACTGCTGAAAAAGCAAAAAAGATTACTGATTGGGTAAAAAACAATGTGTCATATCTCGCTGATGATAACGCTGCAGAAGAGAAACGATATGACAAACTTATTGAATTGTTAGAAAAACCCATTGAGAGAGATGAAGTTCTTAAAACTTGTAACAAGAGATTACCCACATTCATACTGTTTAGTAATTATTTTAGGATTCGGCCTGTGCTGCATTTAAGAAAACTTGCTGAGCGTGTTGATAAAAAAATGCTGGATGATGAACAGTACGATTATGGAAATATTTGCTTGCTTAAATTTTTGGGATTTACACCTAAAGAACTTGCTGATGCTGGAGATACTTCAAAATTTGATTTGAACAAGCCTAACCAATATGAACAATATCGAGCTCAGCTCGATAAGAGAGACTATCAATTGAACGCCGCTACTATACGTTTGACAAATGCGATTTGTGAAATATGGAACCCCCAAAAGAATGGTCGTGATGCAAATAAATTGCGAATCAAAGTTGATGGTCAGTATCTTAAAGTTGTTGTTGAAGATGACTTAGGCGTTGAAGTAGAACTTGATCAACGTTCAGAAGGTTTCCAGTGGATGGTTTCTTTTTATGCAGTGTTTTTTGCGGAAGCCTCTGACAAACACAAAAACGCAATTTTATTACTGGATGAACCCGGTCAAAGTTTGCATGCGCTGAAACAGGCCGAATTCATCGAAACTTTAACAAAATTAAGTGAAAACAATCAGACTTTATATACAACACACTCTCCGTTCCTTGTTGGTTCAAACGAATTAGATAAGGTTCGTGTTGTAGAGATGCCTGATAGAACAGTTGGTACAAAAGTCAATGTTTCGCTGACCGCCAGCGACAGCGGCGCAATGTTGCCGCTTCAAGAAGCATTAGGCTATGATTTGGCACAAAGCCTATTCTTCCACAAAAAGAATCTTGTGCTAGAAGGCTTAACAGATATGTGGTATTTAGAAAGCCTATCCGATTTATTAGAGGCCGATGGAAAGACAGGTATCAACAATCAGATCGCTTTAATTCCAGCTAATAGCGCAAGTAAAGTTGTCTATTTTGCAACAATACTACATGCTCAAAATCTTAAACTTGCAGCACTTTTAGATTCAGATGCCGAAGGCGATACAGCGGCAAAACAAGATACTTTGGTTAATGCCGTAGGTGTTAAAAGAATTTTAAGAACAAAAGATGCATACTCTGGTCAAGTACCGAATCCGGAAATTGAAGATATTCTTCGTGAGACACTTTTAGATATCGCTAAGAATGAATGTGGTTGGGATGCAATTGCTGTTGCTCAAGCTCAACCTAAACGCCCTGTTGTCGATGTTATAAAGAGTGTGGCAAAAACTGATTTCTCAAAGTATAAATTAGCAAAAGCGTTTATACGTTGGTCAAGAGATCATAGTATGACTGATTTGCAAACGGACGAAATAGCACAGGCAGAAAAACTTATTGAAAAAGTTAATAAAGCACTTCAATAAAACTACAATCAGGCACGAGAGGCTAACTCCCGTGCCTGCTGTTATTTAGTGTGTTTGATTATAAGTCCAGATCATCGGCACATCGTTGTACTTGCCTAGAGATATGAGCTTGTTGCAGTAATTTGTAAAGGATTGAATGATAAAGTGATGTTCAGTATTGGTTAGGCATAGTATTCGAGACCACCGAAAATTTTGTGTAAAAGCTGAATAAGAGAAAGCCTTTCAGATAAGAATTAAGATATAAAAATTTGAAAATCTGAAAGGAAGAACAGCAATGGAAAAAGCACCGGCAGAATTAATGAAGGAGTATGTTAACTCACAGAAATTCACGAGCACAACCGAAATCATGGAGGCAATGAAAGCCATGTTCGGTGATGTGCTCCAGCAGGTAATGGAGGCAGAATTAGACACAAAGCTCGGTTATGAAAAAAGCGAAAGAGCCTCGAACAATGACGAAAGCGGTTTGTCGAAAAACTACCGAAACGGGCATTCAAAAAAGACGGTAAAAACACAGCTCGGCGAAGTGACAATAAATGTTCCTCGGGACCGAAACGGAGAATATGAGCCGTCTATCATCAGTAAATACAGCCGCAATGCCGACGGTATGGAGGAAAAAATACTGTCGCTGTACTCATGCGGAATGAGTCAGCGGGATATTTCCGAGCAGATAAAAAATCTCTACGATGTTGAAATATCACCCGAGCTTGTCAGTAAAATCAGCGAAAAGATAATGCCGGAGGTTACGGCTTGGCAAAACCGTCCGCTTAACAGTATTTATCCGTTTGTGTTTATGGACGCGATACACTATAAAGTTAAGGAAAACCATCAGTATGTAACCAAAGCCGCCTATGTGGTCTTGGGTATCAACATGGACGGCTGCAAGGATATTCTGGGTATATGGATCGGCGAACATGAAAGCGCGAAATTCTGGCTTAATGTGCTGAATGACCTTAAAAACCGCGGTGTTCAGTCGGTTTATGTCTTTTGCGTAGACGGTCTTACGGGATTTCGTGAGGCAATAGGCTCGGTATATCCCAAAGCTCAAATTCAGCGCTGTATCATTCACCAGATACGGTCTTCGACTAAATTTGTAAGCTATAAGGATATTAAAAAACTAATGGCCGATCTGAAAACCGTTTATCAGGCGATTAACGAGGAGGAAGCGCTTAATAACCTCATGAAATTCAAGGAAACATGGGGCAAGACCTATCCCTCCTGCGTTAAAAGCTGGGAAGAAAATTGGGACATTCTAAGCACATTTTTCGCATATCCGGCAGAGGTTCGGAGAATCATATATACGACGAATATCATCGAAGGTCTAAACCGTCAGTTCCGAAGCATTACCAAAACGAAACCGTCGTTTACGAATGACGATTCTCTGCGCAAAATGCTGTATTTGGCGTCGAAAAAAATTGTCGAACACTGGACAGCGAGATGTCGAAATTGGGATCAGGTTTTAAATCAGCTTGATATAATGTTTTCAGAACAAAAGGTCGGTTGATTTGCCTTTGAAATTAGTATGCTCTATGCCGTATGCCGTTATTCACACCTGCGGTGCGCATACCGTCATACAGCATAGAGCGAGCAGTAAATAAGGGCTAATGAATCCTTCCGTTTTCTAAACGGAAAACCATATTTGTTATCTATTTTCTTATCTGTTTGGGTTCCTTTTTACACAAAATTTTCCGAAGTGCCTAGTATTCTATTTCTAATACGAACACCACCTCTGCGTTGACAATCTCGGTGGCTCTGCTACGGATATTATTCATCTTCTGCACCCACAACACTTGGTTTTCAGCTTTGAGCTTTTCCGTTACATTTTCTTTTTCCGCCAGTTGTTTTACCAGCCGGGAAAACATTTCCTCTGCCTGTTTATCAATATCGGCAAGGTAACTGTTCAGCTTGCAGGAAGTCAGCAGATTCGCATAAAGAGTCCTTTTATGCTCCTTAATATACCTCAGGTGCCGCTGTCCCCACACGCCTACTGGTTTCTGTTCTTCTTCGGGCAGTGAGAGGCAAGGGAGATAATAATCTCCCTGCATCTCATAACTCCCGCCCATTTCTTCAAAAATCGTCTTTGTCATTTTGTTTTCCTACCTTTCATAATCTTTTTTTCTAAAGCGTTTTTCACGCTCTTGTGACTGTATTTTTGGTGCAGGAATTAGCTCATAATAAATGCTCTTTTCCTGCTTTTTGAACCTTTCAAGGATACCGTCTATAAATTCTTTGACCGCCTTTGGAGCAGCTTTTAGTGCTTCAAGATACGGTCTGCACTTTTCCGTCAGCTCAGATAAGGCAGTTTTAAGCCGTGAAACTTCCGACTGTAATGACCATATCTGTCTCGTGAGATACCGATTTTCTTCCTGCAATTTCTTTGCTTCAGACACTGCTGAGTAGCTTTGTTTTGCAAGGGTTGTCAGCTTTTCGTAGTCATCAGCCGACACGGTATATTTGCCCGTAAACGACTTTTTGCCTGAATTGTCAATCTCATTAAAGGTCATAAAGGCATCGTGATTTTCTTCGTACCGTACCTGTTCTCCAGCGATTTTTTCTTGAAGATGTGATAGTTTCTCTTTGTCTTTCTTGATTTTAAATTCAAGTGAAGCTAAGTTTTCAGCAGTACTTCCACGCTCTCCACGGCTGAATCCGTTAAAGCCTGCTTCCTGCATATGTTCATAAAACTTGTCCTGCAATATGCTGTAGGAAGCGTGATAGACTTGCTTTCCCTTGCTGTTGAGAATCGGATTTCCGTTTTCATCAAGAGCCTTTTCAGACTTCCATTTCTTTGAATGACTCACTTGATGAATGACCTCTTTCACCTTTCCAACCAGTTCAGGATCTTTACATCGTTTCGTCCAGCGCACCTCTTTATCCACCACCGGCAGTGCCATAATATGCAGATGGTAGTGGTAAATTGGTCTGCCGTACTTTTCAGTCATTGCTGTATTCAGTTCGTCAGCGTGCATTACAGCAGATACAATATTGTCTTTACCGTAAAGTTTTTCTGCAAAATGGAAAGCTTCTTCATAGAATCGGCAGGCATATTCATAGCCGCCGTTCTGTTCAAAATAGTCGGTATTTACATCCATAATCATCTCGTCAAATACTGTCGCATCGGGTTTTAAACCTTTCAGCGATACCGTTCCTGCGGCTATCATTTTGTCAAGATGTTCATTATATGTCAGCTCTCCACAGCTCTTAAAACTTACATTCATAGGAGTGCGGGAGAGGTCAACATTCATATTTTCGTAACTGTCATTCTTACGCTCGATGTGTCGCTCAAACTTGCCAACCATCGCTCTTGTACGGGTTTCGATACGGGCGACACTGAAGTTTTGTTTCGCCATTTTCTCACTCCTTTCCGCAGGTATATTTTCGGGGAGCCGCAGTTACACAACTTTTTCAAAGTGTGTAACCCACTATGACACTTTCAGCACTTCGGCTGCAAAGATGTCGTGGGCTCTCCGAGGGGGATGTGGGGCGTTGCCCCGTTGTCTGCGGACAACTCCCCAGCAAGGGCTGTCCTTTGAAAAGGACACCCTGCACCCCGTCTAAACTTTATACTGTTACTTCCCGAAGAAGGAACATTGCAAGGTTGCAGATGTGCCTGCCTTTGCAATGTTGCAACCTTGAATAGCTTCACTCTGTCTTTTCGGGAAGATGCCAGTACCACTGACTGCCCTCTTTAATCGATTGGACATTCAGTGATTTCTTTGCTTCGTCCAGTACACGCTTTGAGATACCCATTGCCTGTGCTTTCTTCACCAATTCTTTCTGCGGGTATTTGCCCTTTGAAAGATATTCGAGTATTAAGTTTTCAGCCTGCTCTGATTTCTTTTCCTTCGGAATACCGCTTAACAGATCATCGACCGAGATATCGTAATGACCAAGCCAGCTGAATCCGTTTTCCTTGTCCAGTTCAAAGGCAATCGCTTCACCTTCGGGTGCAAGGGAAGACTTGTCCTGTACCATCACTCTGACCTGCGGATTGTCTTTTATCCTGCCGACAATCAAAACGCTCCTTGCCGAAGCCTGAAAGTCAATGGAGCCAAGTCCACGGTAAGAAGATTTATTTCCGCTTCCCTTATTCATATGACCGACAAGCAAAATGGCACAGTCATATTTTTCTGCGATTCGTCCAAGCTGTGCCATCACATTACGGACTTCATTAGCGTTGTTCATATTGATATTAGCGCCGACATACGCCTGAATCGGATCAAGGATTACCACCCTTGCACCGACTTCTATAATTGCTTTTTCAATTCGTTCATCCAGCATACTGAGTGCAGCTTCCGATTCATCTATGACTTTGATTTGAGTACAGTCTGCTTCAGCCGCTTCTAATCTCGGCTTGATGGTATCTTCCAGTCCATCCTCGGCAGTTTGATAGATGATCTTGACAGTCTCACGCTCGGTATTGTCATAGGGCAGTGCCTCTCCTTTTGAGAGAAGTGCTGCCAGTCTTAACGCCAAAGTTGTTTTGCCCTCGCCGGGATCGCCCTGAATAATTGTGATTTTTCCGTATGGGATATATGGATACCAGAGCCAGTTTACTTCCTTGCTCTGTACTTCATCCATACTGATAATTTTAAGTTCAGCCATTCATACCACCGCCTTTCAAAAGAAAAGTGTTGATTTTCAAGTGATATGCGGATATACTATTAACAGATACATTGAGTGACTGCCTTTCATCTGCGCCAACAGATGATGTTAGGGCGGTCATTTCTTTTTTATCATTCATTTGCATTCTCTCCTTTCAGTCCGTGCATTATAAAGGCGATAAGGTCAATGGTGTCGAGCAGTTCCGTTTGGACATTCTCACCTGCCGCAATACGCTGTAATTCTTCAAGGATAAACGCCATCTGCGTTTTCAGCGCCTTATAAACTCTCGGATTTGGCTGAACCACCACCTCACGCCCCATACACTTGCGGTAACAGTATTCCTGTTTCGGCAATCCCGAAAGAGCAACTGCTCTGTTGAGTTCTTCCTGTTCTTCGGGAGATACTCGAAATCCTACGGTAATACTGCGGAAACGGTTGTGGCGGTCTACATTTTTAGCTGACATATCATCACACTCCTTTATTCATAAAATCAAGTTTAACTGCCATTTCCTTTTGTTTTGACGGGAACAGATGAGCATAGCGATAAGTGATTTCTATGCTTTCGTGTCCCACTCGGTCAGCAATGGCAACTGCGGAAAATCCCATATCAATTAAAAGACTGATATGGCTGTGGCGAAGATCGTGGATACGAATACGCTTTACCCCGGCTTCTTTTGCCCCTCTTTCCATCTCGTGGTGCAGATAGCTTTTGGTAACGGTAAAAACACGGTCTTTCTTTTTCAGCCCGTACTGCATACTGAAAAATTCCTGCATTTCGGTACAAAGAAAATCAGGCATTTGCACAGTACGGTTGCTTTTCTTTGTTTTCGGTGAGGTGATAACATCCTGACCTTTCAAACGCTGATAAGTCTTGCTGATTTTTACCGTTCCTTTTTCAAAGTCAAAATCGGCAGGGGTAAGAGCAAGCAATTCACCCTCACGGATACCTGTCCAATAAAGCATTTGAAATGCGTAGTAGGAAAGCGGCTTATCCATCATCACTTCGGAAAACTTTTGATACTCTTCCTTCGTCCAAAACAGCATTTCCTTTCGTTCCTCACTGCCCATATTTCCTGCCTTTGAGGCGGGATTGCTGCGTAAGTCATAAAATCTGACTGCATAGTTAAAGATGGCTGAAAGCTGATTGTGCAAAGTCTTAAGATAAGATGATGAGTAGGGCTTGTTTTCCTCGTTGCGGTAAGCCAGCATTTCATTTTGCCACGCTCTCACATCTTTGGTGGTAATCTCGTTGATTTTGCGGTCTTTAAAGTACGGCAGAATTTTCTGCTGAATAATGTTTTCTTTGGTCTGCCAAGTGCTTTCCTTTAATCGTGGTTGCTGTTCTCTGCAATAAATTTCAACGAAGGCAGAAAAGGGCATATCCAAATCTCCTGAACTTTGCTGCTGAAATTTCTGTTCCCAATCCTGTGCTTCTCGTTTTGTGGCAAAGCCACGCTTGCACTTTGGTTTGCGTTCACCTTTCCAGTCGGTATACTGCGTCATCACATACCAAGTGCCGTTGTCCTTATTCTTGTAAACGGGCATTAATCATCTCTCCTTTCTGCTCCGTAAATTCTTTCACTAAAATACTGTCGGCTGACACGCCCTGCAACCGTAATAAATCCCTTTGCACTCAGTTCATCGTTGAGCTGTCGAATAATCTTGTAGGCATAAGCCTTTGATACATCAAGTTCCTCTGCAACTTCATCTGCTCGCATAAAAGTTTTATCTGTCATAAAATCACCCCCTTCAAAAATAGTCATCCTTATTTCGTGTCGGAATACTTTCTGACCGCCTTCCGATTTGCCCGAGCGGATACACCATTACCGTGGTGTACGACGGTTATTCAATTTTCACAAACTTAACGCTATTAGTTTAAGTCTGTGTCATTATTATACTAAGCAAATTCCGTAAAGTCAAGTGGTTTTCGAGAAAATGTTAAACTTTTTTGTTTTTGTAGTCTTGACATACACTAAGCATATCTGTATAATATGTAGTATCAATAGATCGTTAGGAGGAAGCACAATGGCAATCGGTGAAAGAATCCGTTTCTTTAGAAATTTAAGAGGTATGACCCAAAAATGGCTCGGTCAGGCTGTGGGCTTTCCGCAAAAAACTGCCGACATTCGTATGGCACAGTATGAATCAGGATCAAGAACACCGAAAGAAGATTTGGTAAAGTCTCTTGCAGGTGTACTTGAGGTTTCGCCTTTGGCACTCAGAATTCCCGATATTGACAGTGAGCTTGGCTTTATACATACTCTTTTTGCTGTTGAGGATTTGCACGGCGTAAGAGTGGAAAAGAACGAAAACGAAGTACATATCGTCTTTGACGGTAATAAGCCGAATGTTGACCGCTCTGTTTTCCAAATGCTTACTGCTTGGGCAGAACAAGCTGAGAAATACAGAAGCGGCGAGATTTCTAAAGAACAATACGATGAGTGGCGCTATACTTATCCCGAAAAAGATACCACGCAGCATTGGGCGAAAGTTCCGTCACAGGAACTTAGCGATGCAATGGTAGAAGCATTTAAGGATAAACTGAAATAACCCTGCAAACGACAAAAACCCCGTACTGACTTTATTCCGTCAGTACGGGGTTTAATGTTAATATGGAGTTTTTTGTGAGCCACAAGATATTACTCTTTACCCACAAACCACTTGATACATCCGATAAAGGTGTTCAAGTGTAATCTTATCAAAATCTTATCAACGAGGGTTTTGAAATCCTGCAAACCCGCATTATTACTGGGTTTGCAGACTTTTTCAATTTATTCCCACTCCACTGTTCCGGGGGGTTTTGAGGTTATATCGTAAACTACTCTATTTACATGTTCAACTTCATTAATGATTCGGCCTGAAACTCTGCCGAGAATATCGTAAGGGATTTTTGCCCAATCGGCTGTCATAAAGTCATCGGTAGTTACGGCTCTGATTGCAACGAGCTCGTCATAGGTACGGGAGTCACCCATTACGCCTACTGTCTTTACGCCCGGAAGGACTGCAAAGAACTGGCTCATCTGTGATGCATAGCCGCACTTATCCATTTCTTCTCTGAGGATAGCGTCTGCCTCCTGCAAAATCTTAACCTTTTCTGCTGTAACCTCACCGATTACTCTAACGCCGAGTCCGGGACCCGGGAACGGCTGACGCCATACAAGCTCGTGCGGAAGTCCGAGTTTTTCGCCAACTACACGCACTTCGTCCTTAAATAAATCCTGCAAAGGCTCAATAATGCCCTCAAAGGTGATATCCTGAGGAACTTCAACCTGATTGTGGTGTGTCTTAATCTTTGCAGCATCACCCTTGCCACTCTCGATTCTGTCAGGATAAATTGTGCCCTGTGCAAAATAGCCGCTGCCGTAGCTTTCACGAATCTTATTCCAGAACACATTATAAAATTCTGTACCGATAATCTTTCTCTTTGCCTCAGGCTCTGAAACGCCCTGGAGCTTTGAGAGGAACTCTTCCTGACAATTAATGCGGACAAAATTCATATCAAAGAGCTTTGTAAAAGTCTGTTCTACAAAATCGCCCTCGTCTTTACGCATAAGTCCCTGATCTACAAAAACGCATGTAAGCTGCTTGCCAACCGCCTTACTTAAAAGTGCGGCTGCTACTGATGAATCAACACCGCCCGAAAGGCCGAGCACAACACCCTTATCGCCAATCTGCTCTTTAAGTTTAGCAACAGTGGTGTCAATAAAGCTATCCATCTGCCACTCGCCCCTACAACCGCAAACATCGTAAAGGAAAGAACGGAGCATATCTTTACCGTTTTCAGTATGATTTACTTCAGGGTGGAACTGCACACCGTAGAGTTTTTTCTCAGGACAGCTCATAGCTGCAACAGGACAAACAGCTGTTGTTGCAGTAACGGAAAATCCGTCAGGAACTGTGCTGATATAGTCACGATGGCTCATCCAAGAAATACCATGCTCAGGCACATTTGCAAAGATAACATCGTTTTTATTGTAGTTAGTCATTGTCTTGCCATACTCACAAGACGAGTTATCTGTGGCAGCAGTTACAACACCGCCGAGGGTGTATGCCATAAGCTGACATCCGTAGCAAATGCCGAGAATCGGTATATTAAGCTCAAAAATTTCTTTTGCAATGTGCGGTGAGCTTTCATCGTACACGCTGTTAGGACCGCCGGTAAAAATAATACCGGTCGGATTTAATTCTTTAATTTTGTCAAGGCTGACTGTGTAAGGCAGTATTTCACAATACACATTGCACTCACGAACTCGCCTTGCAATAAGCTGATTATACTGTCCGCCAAAGTCGAGGACAATTACTCTTTCTTTGTTTTCCATTACATTACCAGCCTTTGTTTATCTGTAAATAATATCATCTCTTGATGGGCCGTTAGATACAATCTTAATCGGCACACCAATCTGCTCTTCTGCAAATTCAATATAGTCACGACATTCCTTAGGAAGTTTGTCGTACTCTTTAATGCCTGAAATTGAGCATTTCCAGCC
>ENA-UEQL01001774-UEQL01001774.1-human-gut-metagenome-genome-assembly--contig:-NODE-1774-length-14786-cov-10.276973_pt1 | contig 14786 bp, 16 predicted proteins | sample MGYA00242905_ERZ507926 | MGnify/ENA primary metagenome ERZ507926 (study PRJEB26167, sample SAMN06115531) | human gut metagenome | host: Homo sapiens | place: China:Henan | collected 2015-09-09...
GCCCCTCCAAAGGAAGGGATGTGCACAGCGGAAACAAAAGGGCCTCCGTTAAGCGGTTAATTGACGATTAAACAAAGTGGAGGGACAAGAGAAACATATAATTACCATGTAATTAAACATGTAATTATGCATTATGCATTCATCATTATGCATTGTATGTGTTTTCCATATAAAACCCATTAAACTGCCATTAAAACTGCGGGGGGGGATAGTTCTCCGTTAATTGCGGTTAATAGACGATTAAAACATTGATTGCCATCTAATTAAACATTATTTTCTGCACTATTTGTCCGTTAGGCATTCACTGCTGCAGAAATAGCCGTTTTACAAGAAAGCAAATTGACATTTTGTTTGACATTTGCACAAATAAGTAGCAAAATGATTATTGATACACTATGGCTTAGGTTTCGATTAGGTCTCGACAAGATTTCGACGAAGACGGCTTATAGTCTGATTGACAAAAAGAAAGCCAAAGGGTAAAAATAGTAGCAATTGTACATGGAGGGGGTGGTGCGTAGGGGGGGTGCGTAGGAGGGGGGGCGTAGGAGGGGGGGCGTAGGGGAAACAAATAAAAAGAGGATGCCTACGGTTTGTAAAGCACCCTCTTAGAGTTTGGTTGGTAAGACACCTACTTAGAGTTCGTGTTTGATGAGAAATTAAAACGCATAGCAGAAATCGCTACGCCTCTGTAGCCATCAATACATCATCGATAAGCGGAAATCCATACTCTCGGGCTTGGTCTTAAGGTCATACTTAAGGTCGGAGTTGGTTACCGCAATCTCCACTTGCTGAGGCAAATAGGAGAAATCGATGATTTGCGAATACACCTCAACCTTACCGCTACTACTATCCGTCATAGGAAATATACGCGGCAAATTGATTTGGTAAGCATCACTTGTTCCTTTGTTGAACTCACGATATACAACGACAATTCCCTTATTACATATGGTGTTGGTTAACTCGGGGACACTGAAGGTATAATAGTAGTACCCGACCTGCTCAGACCATTGCCAGTCAGCAGAATTGACATGCAAATCGAGATTGATGGTAGTATTCTTGGATGTGGTAGGATACTCGTTGTGGTACTCGCAAGAAGAGAAGCCGAAAGCCATCAACAAAATGGCAAATAGAACAGATAACTTTTTCATAATCGCAACAATTTTTGTGCTGCAAAGATAGGACAAATTTTGCAAGTATGCAAATTATTTCGTAATTTTGCAGTCAAAATAAATCTGACTATGCGCAAAATTGTATTCCCAATACTGCTTGCGATGTGCGTGGGCATAGCACAAGCGCAACAGAACCCCACCTATCTGAACTATATAGCCGAGTGGCGCGATGTGGCTGTAGCCAACCAACGCGACTACGGTATCCCCGCCAGCATCATCTTGGCACAAGGTCTATTGGAGTCGGGTGCCGGCACAAGCGAACTGGCACAGAATGCTCACAACCACTTCGGTATCAAGTGCACCAACGATTGGATGGGCGGCAACTACTACTACGATGATGATGCCAAAGGCGAGTGCTTTCGCGTGTACAACGATGCGGGCGAGTCGTACAAAGACCACTCGCTCTTCTTGCAACGCCCACGGTATCAGACCTGCTTTGAGATAGCCGTAGAGGACTACGCCGGCTGGGCCTATCGGCTCAAGCAATGCGGCTATGCCACCGACCCGCTCTACCCCAAGAAACTTATCAAACTGATAGAGGACTATCGTTTGGACACCATCGCCACTCCCGAGGCGTTGGCATCGGCGGGCAGTGCAAGTGAATCGGGCAAGAACACAGCAGGGAGTACCACTAAGAAAGCCACAGTGATTTCGCAGACCGAGCCTATTGCGTATATCAGCAGCGACCCCGAACCCGAATATGTAGAGCCGCTGTCGGCATACCAAGAGAAGCAGTTGCTCTACCTGACCCATGCGAAGCAGAAGACCAACGGGCGCTCGTATATCGTTGCCAAAGAGGGCGACACCTACGCCACGATTGCATTCAGCATGAATGTAAAAGAGCGCACCCTGCGCGTATGGAACGATGCCTTGGGGCGCACACTCCACACCGGCGACCGTATCTACCTGAGCCGCAAGCGTTGCTATGGACCGAAAGAGAAAACCGAGGTATGGGTGCACCCGGGAGAATCGCTTTGGCAGGTATGCCAGCGCGAAGGTGTGCGCGTAGAAAAGATACAGAAACTGAATGGATTAGACAAATCGGTGCGCACTTTCCAAACGCGCCAAAAGATACTACTCCGCAAAGAAAAAGAGGCATAGGCTATGCGCGGAAAACCACTATCGATAGGCGAAGTGCTGGGGCTCTATCTGCGCGAGACCGGATTGGAGAAGCCCGTTTTGGAAGAGCGTGTGGTGAAACTTTGGCCGCAGGTGATGGGCGATGCAGTAGCACGCCTGACCCGTAGCGTAGAGGTAAAAGACGGAATGCTGATTGTACATATCTCCAACGCAGCACTCAAAGCGCAGTTGTTTGAATGCCGCTTCGAGTTGGTAAAAAAAATCAATGACGCCGTAGGAAGCAACGCCATACACGATGTGCGTATCCTCGGCTAAGACACCTATTTTTATCTGACCGACCACTTTGATTTACCCCGAACATATAGAAGAAAAAATCGATTTCGTCGTTATCCGCGATGAGTTGCACCGCCGTTGCACCTCTATCTTAGGTCGCGAGCAAGTGGACGAGATGGCGTATCTTACTGATTATGAGGCTATCTCGGTGCTGTTATCCGAAACCGACGAGATGAAACATATCCTCGAAGACGCCTCGTTGGAGTTTCCCCGAGGCGAGATACACGATGTGCGTGAGGCATTGAGCCGCATACGCATAGAGGGTCTGTTTTTGGACGAAGCCGAGTTGTTTGCGCTACGCAAGACCTTGGATTATGCCCACCTGATAGAGAAATTCTTTGCCTCGTTGGACGAGCAGCGTTTCCCTATCCTCTCACATACTGCTCCGCACAACTCTGATGATCAGAGCATTGGTGACATAGTGCGCAGTATCGACCGTGTGATTGACAAATACGGTCGTTTGGCGGACAATGCCTCGCCTGAGTTGGCGCGTATTCGTCACGAACTGACTCTCGTGCAAGGCAGTGTCGGACGGGCGTTGAGTCATATTTTGCGTCAGGCACAAGCCGAAGGTATCTTGGACAAGGATGTTACGCCTACTCTCCGTGAGGGGCGATTGGTGATACCCGTTCCGCCTGCCTACAAACGCAAGATAGGGGGTATCGTACACGATGAGTCGGCAACGGGAAAGACTGTATATGTGGAGCCACAGCAAGTAGTAGAAGCCAACAACCACATCCGTGAGTTGGAGGGTGCAGAGCGGCGTGAACGGCTGCGTATCCTGCAAGACCTGACCGCCCGACTGCGCCCTGCAGTACCGATTATCTTGCAAAGCGAGCAGATGTTGGCGCATATCGATTTTGTGCGTGCCAAGGCGCAATTAGCACAGACCCTGCATGCTATCCGCCCTACCCTACAGCCGACACCAGTCATCGATTGGCAGCAGGCAAGACACCCTGTTCTGTTTCTTAAGTTTATGCAACAGGGCAAGACGGTGGTGCCTCTTACGCTGCGCCTGCAAGCCGAGGAGAACCGACTGTTGGTGATCAGCGGGCCGAATGCGGGTGGTAAGTCGGTGTGCCTGAAGACGGTAGCCCTATTGCAATATATGCTGCAATGCGGGTTGCTTGTGCCGTTGGAGGAGAGCAGCCGCATGGGTATCTTCGAGCAACTGATGATAGATGTAGGCGATGCGCAATCGATAGAAGACGACCTCTCCACCTACTCCGGTCATCTGAAGAACATGAAGGCTTTTGTGCGCTATGCCAACAGTCGTACCCTGCTGCTCATCGATGAGTTTGGTACGGGTACAGAGCCTCTTATCGGTGGTGCAATAGCCGAGGCTGTCTTGTCGCAACTGGTTGAGCAACAGGCTTTTGGCGTCATCACTACCCACTATACCAACCTCAAGCACTTTGCCGAACAGACGCTGGGGGTAGTCAACGGAGCCATGCTCTACGACCGCGGACAGATGCGCCCGCTCTTTCAACTCAGTATCGGGCAGGCGGGCAGCAGTTTTGCCATAGAGATTGCCAAGCAGATAGGTCTTCCCGAGCAGATTATCGCCCATGCGACCGAGTTGGTCGGCGAGGAGCATATCGACTACGATAAGCAGTTGCAAGACATCGCTCGGGACAAACGCTATTGGGAGAACAAGCGCCAGAACATCCGCCAGCGCGAGAAGCACTTAGAGGAACGGATAGCCTACTACGAGCAAGAGATAGGCGGACTGAAGCAGAAGAAACGCGAGATGTTGGACGAGGCAAAGCAACAAGCCGCCGACATCCTGCGCGAGAGCAATGCGACTATCGAGCGTACTATCCGCGAGATAAAAGAGGCTAAAGCCGAGAAAGAACGCACACAGAAAGCGCGGCAACGGGTAGAAAACATGAAGCAGAAAGTGCAGCCCACGCCTACCAAGACGAAAGCATCGGCATCTGTTTCGACCGTTGCGCAAACCAACGGAAAGACCGTAATGCGCGATTTCAGCGACCTGCGTACCCTGCGCAAGCAGAAGGTCGAGAATGCCGACGAGCAGAAGATGCCTAAGCAGACGACGGGCAGCGGGAACGGCTATTCGTCGATGGTACGGCAGCGAGTACTGTCTTTTGAGCGCACACTCGACCTGCGTGGCTACCGTGTGGACGAGGCTCTGGAGCGTTTCATTGCCTACTTAGACGATGCCGTGATGGTCAATGCGGGGGAGGTAACCATCCTGCACGGAACGGGAACGGGGGCTGTCAAACAAGCGGTGCGCGACTACCTCGCCACCTACAACCGCCAACGGCGCAAACGCGATGATGCCGAACTGCACTACCGAGACGGAGACCCCGACCACGGCGGAGCAGGACTGACTATCATCACAATACCATAATTCAATGCATAATGCGTAATTCAATGCATAATGATGAATGCATAATGCATAATTATATGACAATTATTTTACATCTTATCAGAATAGAATGAAAAAACTTTTACTGCTTATCTCTTGTGTGGTCTTTGCCCTATCGGCAGGGGCTGCACCCAAAGAGTACACGGCTCGGGACGGACACTCGTTGCGCGGTTTTGGCAACGCCGGCTATGCGTTGTCGGTAAGTGCGGAATACGGATACAACCGCACTTGGGAGCACTTCGGCAACCTGAACATACAGGCACTGATGCCTATCAATCCGCATTTTGAGTTGCAAACCAATGTGCAACTCTCGTCCGCCAATGTCTATACCGGTGCACTGATTCTGCGCCCTAAGTTCGCCCTACCCGTAGGTGAACTATTTGCCGAGACCGAAGTGCTATATCGCGCTATTGCCCGCAATCGGCAGGGTGATTTCTGTGCGGCTTTATCGGTAGGCTATCGTATGGACTATGTTTCGCTCAATATAGGTATGTTCGGGCGCGTGATGAGCACTTGGGACAGAGATTGGCACACCGAGGAGACCTACAATGCCGAGCCTTTCAACCTGCTCTATCGACTGGAAGTGTTCTGCCGCCCACAGACCTCTAATTGGAATATCTCGGCTTGTATGGCCAATATCGACGACTACCAAATGGAGCGTATGTGGCAACCTATTTTTATGATCGGCGGGCGATACGACATCGACCCACATTGGCGCGTAACCCTGAGCGGCGAATGCAAACCTACAGGCATGTTCCACCTCAATGCCACTTTCTACAGCGCGTACCTCCGCGCCGGATTCACCTATAAGTTCTAACAGACAATGAAAAAGAATACTATCTTATTGGCTGTCGGCCTATTGCTCTTGGGCTGCAACCCCAACTATGATATGCCGGGTATGTTCAACGGTACAAGCCCCGAAGTGGCAACCCGCTTTGCAGAATCGACGGAATACAACGCCCAAGCAGGGGAGATTCATCTCAGCGTACCCGCCGACTATCGGATATATGTCTGCACCGACTCACATATCGACTCCACCCACTACAACCTTGAGCAGTTTGTGCTTGCCTACAAATCGGACAGCCTCTGCCCGTTTGCCATACACCTCGGCGACCTCATCAATGCCCAAGGCAACTACCCGCATGCCTATCAGACCCTGCAAGCAGAACCCGCAGTAGCGCACCACGACACACTATTCATCACTCCGGGCAACCATGACATCTATTTCAACCAATGGACAGAGTACCGCAACTATTTTAAGACTTCCGCCTATTGGTTCGATACTCGCAACGAGGCAAACGGCCAATTGCTCGACCTGTTTATTTGCCTCGATTCAGCAGAAGGCACATTGGGTACCGAGCAGATGAAATGGCTGCGTAACCTACTGGAAACCAAGCAAAAAGAGGGCTATCGCCATATCATCGTCTTCACCCATACCCACCCATTTAAGCAAGACAACTCGCAAGGGCACACCTCCAATTATGCAATGGAGGAAACCTACGAACTGACCTATACACTGAGTAAGTATGGGGTAGATATGTACTGGTGCGGACACGACCATCACCGAGAAATTACTCATTTTGGTAACACCGAGTATATCATTGTAGATACTTGCCGCGACCCTGAGGAAAAAGCGTTTTATATGCTCGTCGATATGGGAAAACAGATTCATTATCAGTTTGTTCCACTCAACTAAAATCTAGAATATATAGAATACATAGAGCATCTAGAAAACCATATATTACCTCGGCTTGCCACTCTTAATTCTTAATTCTTAATTGCCTATGAACTTCTGGTACTATGCACTCCTGCTTTTGTCGCTCTCTTTTGGCGACACGGCAAACACAAAGATACGCCCTTTGGCTCATACGGGTAGTGTACAAATCTACTATTTCTACGATAGTCGATTGGCGAGCGATGTGGGTGAGCAGATGATGTATCTTACAGAGAATCTGCTCACTAAGCAGTATCAAGAGCAGGTAAGCAATGGAGACATCATACTCTATAAGGTGGACTTGGCTTCGCCCAACGGGCAGACTATTGCCCGCCGATGCAATATCGTCTTGACCGGACTGGTGGTAACAAGGCGCAACCACATCAAAGACCTCACCCAAAACGGCTACCAATATGCGCGTAGCAATCCACAGGCCTTCCAAGAAAACCTTGCCTACACCATCAACTCGCTTCTGCCCGCTGCTAAACGCCCCAAATAGAACCCCTCTTTTCACCAGTTGCGCAACCTATTTTAAGACACCATATTTTAGAACACCACACCCCACCTAATAGGCGGCTCATCGGCTCAAGTAGTCATCATCGTGTGCCTACCATGTGAATATCGAGTCCATATCGAGTCATCAATAGGTGATTAATAGGTTATTGATAGGTTATTAAGCAGATTAGACCAAGACGACCCTAGACAAGGCGACTCGGGTAGTACTCAAATATCGTCAAAGATGTCGTCATAATGCCGTCAAAACAACAATATACAAAAGTTGCAACTTACTAAAAATCAGCAAGTTGCAACTTTATATTAGTGACCCCGCTGGGACTCAAACCCAGGACCTTCAGAACCGGAATCTGACACTCTATTCAACTAAGCTACGGGGCCAATTATTGTACTTATTCCCAATCTATCTCTCTTATAAAAATACTCCTAATCTATCTGATGATAAGACTTTTCATATATTCCTACTCCTCATATATCTCCACCCAAGCATAATCTCCACTCCATATACATCCCAAACAAAATACTTGATTAACTACTCTGTTTATTCTGCGAGTTACTCTACTATCTTATTTAATCTCTTCTGCCGAGGAAAATCATTATGTAATAGAACAGTGTTGCTAAAGATGAGAGCGCAGCCACTACATAAGTATAGGCAGCACTACGCAAGGCAGAAGTAACCATAGGTGTCGTTTCGTAGGTGGTAATACCTGCCTCTTGCAACCACGCAGTAGCCCGCTTGCTGGCATTAATCTCCACCGGAAGGGTTATAAAAGCGAACAAGGTAGTGATGGCAAACAAAGCAATACCAATCTCAAGCAGCATAGGAAACACATTGAGCAACAACATACCTGCAAGCAGCACCCAAGTGAGCCAACGGTTGGCGAACTCAACAGCTGGAACTAAGGCAGAGCGCAACTTCAAAGGGGCATAAGCATTTGCATGTTGTACTGCGTGTCCGCACTCGTGTGCTGCCACGGCAGCCGCAGCCACACTGGCTTGTGAATAGACCGCTTCTGACAAATTGACAGTCTTGTTTGCCGGGTTATAATGGTCGGTAAGGTGTCCTTTGGTGCAAGTAACGCGCACATCGGTGATACCATTATCTCGCAGCATCTTCTCCGCCACCTCCTTACCCGTAAGCGGAAGTGCCACCTTGGAATAACGCTTAAACTTGTTATTCAACGCAGCAGATACTATCCACCCTGCCACCATTATGGCAAAAAACACTGCCCAATAGATGCCATACGAATGTGCTACAAAAAAATCCATAACTACTTATCTTTCAACAATTTGCGTTTGCATGTCTTGCACTCTCCGTATATATATAGGGAGTAGCCTTGCAGATTAAAATTTGAGTACTTGCGCGTTCGGATTAGGTTCTCTATAGCCTTATCCTTAAAAGAAGAAATCCTCCCGCAGCGCGTACAAACTAATTCAAAGCGAACGGCGGGTTGTGCTGTAAGTTGATACTGCGCATACTTGCGTCCGTCTCGCCTACTGATACAATGCAAAATCTGTGCCGAAACCAACAGATTGATTGTATTGTATATAGTAGCAGGACTTATTCGTTCCTCTTCTGACAAAGATGCTGCCAAGGTATCGATACCAAAGGGTTGCTCTAAGGCACATATATGGCGTAGGAGTGTATATCGCTCGGGTGTATGACGCAAACCGTTATCCTTGATATAGGTTTCCAATTTGTTCAATGCCGCCTTATATGTGTCGTCTTGTTTCACTAAATACTCTTGATATAAGCCCTGCGGCGTTTGTGCTGTTTATGCTCAAACTGTGTCCAGTTGGCCTGGTTCTTCGTATTGGTTTCGAGTATCGATGTAGTCTCTGCATACTTGATACCATACTTATTCATGTAGGGTATTTGGTCGGTAAAGAACAAGACATTGATGCCATGGTCTTGGTAGTCGGGACGCACAGCAATCAGCAGCAGGTCGAACACTTCCATTTTCTTGGCACGCAATGCTTTGAGGATATGATACCATCCGAAGGGGAACAACTTACCTCCACACTTGCGCAAGGCATCAGATATATCCGGCATACCCACTCCCACGCCTACAATCTCGTTTTTATCATTGACAATGATTGTAACGAAATCGAAGTTCACGACAGGGAAGTACATATCGCGGTAGTATTCTTTCTGTCGCTTAGTCATAGGTTGGAAGTTGTAGAGTTTCTGATAGGCCGCATCGATAACATCCATATATTCGATACCATACTTAGCCACCAACTCCTTGCTATTTTTCACCTTATCCACGCGGACATGGCTTCGCTGTTGTACAATATTAGCCAATCGCTGCAATCGCTCCGGAATCTCGGCGGGGGGAGTAACACGAAACTCTATCCAGTCGGCCTCTTTCTGCAATCCATAATGCTCCATGTGGTTCACATAATAGGGATAGTTGTAGAGGGATGCCATCGGCGCCAGATACTCATAGCCCTCGATAAGCAAGCCTTCGTGGTCAAAATCAGTAAAACCGAGCGGTCCGTTCATCTCCGTCATCCCTTGTTTTCTTCCCCACTCTGCCACGGCATCGAGCAACGCGCGACTCACCTCTTCATCATCAATAAAATCCATCCATCCGAAACGCACACGCTTTACCTTCCATCGCTCATTGGCAGCGCGATTGATGAGTGCTGCAATACGCCCTACAAGTTTGCCGTCGCGATACGCCAGAAACAACTGCTCGGAGCAAACATCTAAGGCAGGGTTCTTCTTGTCATCGAAAGTGTTTAATTCATCAAAAAGCAACGGCGGGCAATAGTAAGGGCAATCCTTATACAGGTCGTTGGCAAACTGAATAAACTTCTTGATATCTGACTTTGAACTAATTTCTTTGATTTCTACCATAATTGTAAACAAAAAACGGACAAAAGTACTGCTTTTTTTTGAAATATGCAAATCTGAGGCGATTTTTCGGGAGAGGGGAGGGAATCTAGATGGTTTAGATGGTCTAGAAATTGCCATGTAATTTGACCATTAATTATTTCTCTCTGTTCCCACTATGCACATCCCCTCCTTTGGAGGGGCTTGGGGAGGTCGCATTGTGCATTGAGTTATGCTCCGCGGCTGAGAGTATATTGGCGGCACAAGGCTATTTTCTTTTCCAACTCGGCGCAGTTGCCCCAATGGCCGCCACATATATCAGCCACCTTGCGTATATGCTTGCCATACAGATTACAGAGCGTCCGTCGGTAGGCCTCTAAATAGTCTTCTGCCACATCCAACGACCCGGCATTTATTCTGCCTACTATTCCGTCATACCAAATATCTAACGCCTGCTCTAAGAATGCGCAGCCATACGACATCTTGTCAGTACAAAGTTGCTTATACGAGGGGTGCTGAATCGTTTGCAACTGCTTAATGCCCGCAGCCAACTCGCTGCATGCCTCATATATAGCCATCTGCTGTAGGTAGCCTTTCGCCAGGTCGTAATGGTTCAAAGCCGCCTTGTATTCGTGCGTTGCTTGTGCCAAAGCCGCCTGCTTTTGGTGCTCCTGCCGCAATTGTTGGTCTTTCTCTTGCTTGCGCTTGTTTTCCGCACTCCGACGACGCTTCTCCGCGCGAGCCTGCAACTCTGCGTCATGCCTAAGCAGTTTGCGTGTCATACTGTCATGCACCTCACCGATACTGCCCTTGGTCAGGCTGCGCAAGTACTGCTCTACTCTACTGCTATGTGTAGGCGGTTCGAGACTGCCGGTGGTATGCCATCCTAAGCACGCCACGCAGTAGTATGCCCGGGAAGGTGCCTTACCGTCAGCATTATGAGAAGCGATCTCCTCAGCATTAAATCGAATGAAAGTGAGTGCTTTTTTCTCAGTCTCAAAAAGCATTTTGGTCTTACCGCAATCGTAGCAGTAGTACAAATTTTTAGTCGGTTTCATAAGCCTAACAAATTTAAGAGTTTAACAATATATGGACACCGGACCGCTATCGCTAATGGACGAAGTAACTAACACGAAGTTACCAACACGAAGTAACTAACACGAAGTATATGGGGAAATGAATTTAGGAAACAACAGGATGTTTTCATACCATTAAGTTGTTAAAGTTATACTATTATTTGTTATGTCATCTGCTCTCATCCGATTGGCAGGCACCTCAAGTTGCAGGCCAACCCACTTTGGCAGACCAAGCAGGTGTTTTACCGGTACCGCCGTACCTCCACACCTGCACAATAAACCTATCAAAAACCGTGCCAAAGTATATCAATGCATAATGCATAATGTGCAGAATATGGACTATGAAACATATAATTATCGTGTAATACAGTTAGAAGAACAACATATAATTACCATGTAATTATTCATCAATTATATGTCTAATTATATGGTAATTATATGTTTCTGAAACACCAATTATATGGCAATTATATGTTTTACAATTATGTGAGATGCAGTGAGATGTGCAACTTTTTGTTATTTTCTCTGCATAATTTAACCGATAGGCGAGTTATTCAAATTATTTTTTGTACCTTTGTGGCGTCTTTACGGATACTATCGCATAATTGTATCAAATCGGGTCAGTAGGGTTGCCCAATCGGGTCAACCAATTTTAGGACACCACGCCGTCGGGATCTGCAGGAAGTGCGACCATATCTGTCTATATTTATCACATACAAACTTATAATGTTACTTACTTTATTGCCAACAAAACTGTATTTTCGTGAGCGTAGCCATCTGGCTGACTATGTATCCGATAGTCAAGTGTACAATCTGCTCAACCAAGCGTATGCAAAGGTATGCAAAAAGCCCCACAAAATTGCAGATTACCATTTTAAGAATAAAAGATACGAGAGCCACAGAAGCCTATTTTGAGGCGAAGAAAGCAGAGATAGAGCAGATGGAAGAAACGCCCGCCGGCAGCAAGACTATTTCGGCTGCGGTGCCGATGCCGAGCGTAGCGCCTATACCGCCGATGCCTGTTTCGACGGGCGTACCGCCTACCACTTCAGCCGCTAAACATCAACCGAATTGCGAAAGGGAGGTGGCTATCGGTACGGAGGACGGCATCTTGCTGAAGTGTATAGAGCGGTATATAGAGGAATACAGTGATGATTCCGATGAACTGAAACCGGTGAAACATATATTGTCGGAATGGTTAGGATATACCTTTCTCACAGATAGTATGCGTAAAAAGATTGATAGCCTTAATAAAATAATTGCCCGTAAACAGAAAGAGAACAAGCCGTCAACTACAATCTATAATACCGGTGAGTATTTTGCCGACAATGCGCAAAAGAATATGCACTACAAATAAGATTTACTACAATGGCAGTGATTATAAACTATGGTGAGGTCTATACCGACCATGCAAAGAAGATTGTCTATAATACGAGTTATTCTAAACCAACCGATGAGCATATTTCGGAAGCCGAGGTGGTAGAGGAGGAAATATCGACCGATGTGGCGCCGAAACGATGTGGTCGCCCGCAGGCGGTATTGTTTGTCGGTGCTGACGGGAAAGAAGATATGGCGGTGCGCGAGCGAGAGAAGCAGCATTTTCTTGCTTATCTGAGGGAGCATAAGTTGTCCGGCGCAAGTCTGTCTGCCGCCAAAGATGATACCCTCAATCAAACGATTGCAGGCTTTGTTCGCTATTGGAAGAAGCAAGAACTGATTGCGGAGAATACCGGTGCTACGGCCGTATATAATTTCCTTACCACCGACTGCGGCATACCCAATGGCACACAGAAGAAAGCCGTTACGAATAAGTGGAATGCGTTTTTCAAAGATACAAGTTATGGCAAAGAGCGGTACTTTGATATAAAGGGTTCTTTGTAATTCTCGGAAAATATAAAGTCTTTCGGGTGCGTAATTAGAAATAGTTACGCACCCGTTTTTTTGCGTAATCTTTTCTGCTTTAATATCAATCGACTATAGAGCAGAGATGTTAGGCATTCTATGGGTGCATAATCATTTTGCACCCATAGCACCCATTGTTTTTTGTGGTACTTTTGCGCAAATGCGTAATTCAATGCATAATGCAATGAAGAATGCATAATGAGTAATTCACAAAAACTTTTACAACTATGGAAAAAGCAAAAACTATGGCAGGGATGCCGAGTAAGGGGATGGCGGAGAAGGCTATCTTGGTAACGCCGAAGACGGCAAGTAATCAACCGAAAAACGCACAGCCGGGGATTGCAACATCCGTTACCTCTATTTGTCGGTGGTAGCTCTTGGCGGGATAGCCGCCGAACTCGTGGTCTCCAGTATATTTGGCATCACTGTATTTTTTATCATAAACTGCAAAGGGAGCTTCTTTATCTTCGATGGTTTCAAAGCCCTCTACCTTTGCAATCGTCCTGGGCAGGTCGGAATCGTCATCGTAGATGGTATTCTCCCGGTAGACTGTTCCCTCTGGCAGCCACAGACTGAAGCCACCCAGTTCCATTTTTTTATAGCCGGCAGCATTTTCCGTGGTCTCCGGTGGCGGTTCTATCTCGAGGCTCGCGAGGATATTTTCAAAATCTTCGATAGAGACGACCTGATCCCGCTCCTTGCTTTGTTCGAGACGAATTAAATAGGCATTCTCTCCCTCGGTAAAGTAATAGATCCACGACTGATAGGGAACATGCTTGACTTCATTCTCCTCTGGCTCCACTTCTTTTGCCAGGTATTCCTCCGTGTAAGTTTGGAATTCCCGCATTCCCAGCTGCTTTACTTGAATGTCACTTTGCCCCCGCAGAAAATCGTTTCGTATTGTTTCTGCCGTACCAGCTTCAAAACTAACCAGCAAACGTCCTTCGTAAATGATTCCGCCGTTTTCTGTTTCCCAGCCAATGGGACACTTCAAAATTAGTTGTTGTTCTTGCCCGTTAGGATAGACAATTACTGCGATTCTTTTTGTTTCTGTCAGTATCGGTTCCTGTGTCTCTTCCACCGGCGGTGGGGGGAGGTGCCGGTTCTTCGCCTGCTTTGGTACAGCCGCTAAAAGCTAAAAGGGCAAGGCAGGCAAAAACCAGACATAATTTATGCGTTGTTTTCATTGGGGTCTCCTCCTTGTGTTTTCTCTTTTTCAGCAATTCTCGATAATTCTGGGAGGGCAGGAAAATTTCATACGACAGGGTGCCTCCTCGCTTATAGTAGCAGAAATGTGTGGGAATATCAACACGAATGAAAGTGCATCAATACAGGGAGAATGAGGCTCATGCTTATTCAGCTGCAACTTCTGCCCTTCATTCAGCACACATTTTTCCTCCCCTGCTCTGCCGCTGCGATCTTGCAGACAGCAAAAGCAAGGAGAGGTGTATGAAGTCTCTCCTGTGCTTTCAGTTCTTTTACGGGAAATGTGCCGTTGGATTTTTGCATATATACATGTGTTGTGGTCGTGATTGGTCCACTCAAATTGTGGTCGAAAAATCCTCCTTTTTTCAAAAAAATACTCGGACGGCTAATCTTGACCGGCACTCATTTTTAAGCGTTTTTTTGCCCTGTTTCACCTTCCTTATTCTGGAATTTCTCAAAAAAATCGGTCATACAGGAATTGCGGGCACGAAAAAATGGCTTGATCAAGCGGTTTTCCCGTGTTGGTCCAATTATCACACACTCGCGGGAGAGTAGTAATTCC
>ENA-UEQL01001775-UEQL01001775.1-human-gut-metagenome-genome-assembly--contig:-NODE-1775-length-14785-cov-9.873266_pt1 | contig 14785 bp, 8 predicted proteins | sample MGYA00242905_ERZ507926 | MGnify/ENA primary metagenome ERZ507926 (study PRJEB26167, sample SAMN06115531) | human gut metagenome | host: Homo sapiens | place: China:Henan | collected 2015-09-09 | study...
GACTTGATGACATTCTGCAAATCGACTACATATTTCTCGGCAGCCTCGCCCGTGATGGCCTCGATTCGACGCACACCCGCTGCGATGGCCGATTCTCCGATTATCTTGAACAGACCTATCTTACCGGTAGAAGAGATGTGGCAACCACCGCACAACTCCACGCTTGGCCCGAATTTCACTACGCGAACCCTGTCGCCGTATTTTTCGCCGAAGAGAGCGATGGCGCCCATAGACTTGGCCTCGTCCATAGTGGCGTCGCGCTTCTCCTCGAGGTGAATATCCTCGCGAATGAGCTCATTAACCCTGTTCTCCACTTTGAGAATCTGCTCGTCGGAGAGTTTCTCGAAGTGAGAGAAGTCGAAACGAAGACCGCCATCGTGTACGTACGAACCTTTCTGCTCCACGTGTGAGCCCAGAACCTCACGCAAGGCCTGGTCCATAAGGTGGGTACAAGAGTGATTGTTCGCTATCTTCTGACGTCTCTGCGCATCTACCACGAGAGTAAATTCTCCTTCGCAGTTCTGCGGAAGCTTGTCGGCGATGTGCACGATAAGGTTATTCTCGTGAATGGTATTGAGTATCATTATCTTCTCGCCATCGGCGCTCAAGGCATAGCCGGTATCTCCTACCTCACCGCCCATCTCTCCGTAGAACGGAGTGCGCTCGAATACGAGCTGAAGCATAGTCTTGTTCTTCTGAACGACGGTGCGCTGCTTGAGAAGCTTTACGCCCTCGATGGTGGTGTGGTCGTAGCCGTCGAACACGCTCTCGCCGCTGTGATATTCGGTCCAATCCCCGAACTCATTGGCCGTAGCGTTACGCGCGCGGTCCTTTTGCTCCTGAAGAGCTGCCTGGAAGCCGTCCAAATCTACCCCGAATCCTTTCTCTGCAGCTATCATCTCCGTAAGATCTATCGGGAATCCGTAGGTATCGTAGAGGATGAATGCGTCCTTGCCGGAGATGGTCTTCGACTCGGACGATTTGGCCATATACTCGTCCAGCAGCTTGATGCCCCTGTCGAGCGTTCTCAGGAATGCCAATTCCTCCTCGCGAATCACCGACTCTATCAGCTTCTGCTGACTTACGAGCTCAGGATAGGCCTCTCCCATATCGCTGACCAGCTGTGGGATAAGCCTGCAAAGGAATGGCTCGGAGAATCCGAGAAAGGTGTAGCCGTAGCGTACCGCGCGACGAAGGATACGTCTTATTACGTATCCGGCCTTCACGTTAGAAGGCAATTGGCCATCTGCGATGGAGAAGGCGATGGCGCGGATGTGGTCGGCGATCACTCGCATAGCCACATCCGTCTGTTCGGACTCACCGTAGTGGTGACCGCTCAATTCGGCGATGTAGGCTATCATACCGGTGAATACGTCCGACTCGTAGTTGCTGTTCTTTCCCTGAAGCACCGCACACAAGCGCTCGAAGCCCATTCCGGTGTCTATATTCTTCGCAGGAAGGTTCTCGAGGTGGCCATCGGCCATACGCATATACTGCATAAAGACGATGTTCCAAATCTCTATGACGTGCGGGTCCGACTGGTTCACGAGTTCGCGACCGGTAACTCCCGACGCCTTTTCCTCGTCGGTACGGATGTCGATGTGAATCTCGGAGCAAGGGCCGCAAGGACCTGTGTCACCCATCTCCCAGAAGTTGTCGTGCTTGTTACCTAAGATAATATGGTCTTCAGGAAGATGCTTGAGCCAAGCCTCCTTAGCCTCCATATCCATCTGGGTACCGTCTTCTGCGCTACCTTCGAATACCGTGGCGTAGAGAAGGTTCTTGTCTATGCCATAAACATCGGTGAGAAGTTCCCAAGCCATATCGATGGCTTCTGTCTTGAAGTAGTCGCCGAAACTCCAGTTACCGAGCATCTCGAACATGGTCTGGTGGTAGGTATCGTGTCCCACCTCTTCCAAATCGTTATGTTTTCCACTCACTCTCAAGCACTTCTGGCTATCGGCCGCGCGCTTGTACGGAGCTTTCGTGTTACCGAGGAAGATGTCTTTGAACTGGTTCATTCCGGCATTAGTAAACATCAGAGTAGGGTCGCCCTTCACTACCATAGGAGCAGAAGGTACTATAGTATGGCCCTTCGAAGCATAAAAATCGAGAAATTTCTGTCGAATTTCCTTAGACGTCATCATTTTCTTATATATTTCTTTACTATTCTTCTGTTTCGCAGTCCGATTACCCTTTCGGTGACAAATCGGCACAATCGCACAAATATAACTAAAATTCCGCAAGCATTAAAATATATATTTACACACAAAAAGACGGGGCCCGAACCGGACCCCGTCTAGATATCGAAAAACTGAAATTCGATTATTTCCAGAAATCTGCTTTCAAGAAATCAACTCCCTGGTTCTTTGAACCTGAAACAGAAAGATTATAAACTATTCTGTAATACTTTCCTGTCCAATCCTGTCCTTCAGGAGCTTCAAATGTAGTAACTCCATTTGCGACAAATGACCCAGTTGCAGAAGATACTTCATTCGTAGCATCGGCAGCATCTTTCGCCGTATCATAAACAAAAACAGTAACAGAATTTACAGTCACATTATTTCCTGCGCCTACGTGGGTGATTTCAATCTTAGAAACCTTTCCGCTTATTGGGCTCTTGCCATAAATAAACCTATCTGTATTCTCAATATTCTTTCCACCAATTCGCCAAATAGGTTTTTCATTTGACTTTAAAGTAGTATTTCCATTTACCATCCAAGTTAATCCATTGACCTCAACTTCGCCACTTTGTGCATACGCAGTATGTGTACCCGTAGTCGCCTGCAATGTATATGTCAACGCAGGAGCCTCAGTTCCTGCAGGGTTAACCACGATGGTAGTCTTAGCCTCTGCTGCGGTGAAACCATCGACAGCATCGATAGATGCAGTGATTTCCACTTCGCCTTCCTTAACGCCGGTAACGACGCCATCTGCTGAAACAGTAGCGATGGTCTCGTCTGCTGAAGCGTACTTGATGGTAGCAGTAGAGTTAGTGGTAGCGCCAAGTGAAACTGTCTCGCCTACGTTAACCGTAAACTTGGATGCCAGAGTGATCTGACCGCCTACTACTGAAGGCTTGTAATCGGCTGCTGCCCATACGTATGCCTGCTTGTTAGCATTAAATACAGCCGGGAATACTACGAGATCGGCCTTTGAGCCCTGTACAGCCTCGAAAGCTTCGGTAGTCTTAACATAGAGGGCAAGTTCGTCAGCGCCCTGCTTAACCTTACCGTTCTTATCTGAGTTAGAGAAAGCTTCGCTAACCTCTACACCGGTAAGCTTAACCTGCATATTGAGATACTTGTTAAAATCGGCGTTAAGTTGAGCGATCGTAAGCTCCGTGCAAGGAATCGTCACAGTAGCACCAACCTTCGCACCTGAAATGTCATAGAAAGACGTTACCTCAGGAAGGCCTTTGTACACGACGCCGGTTCCCTTGACTACGCCCTCTATGGTAAGTCCCAAGAAAGCACCCTCCAAAACAGAGCCAAAGAACATTACACCGGCTGTCTCGTCCTGGAAATAAGAAGTCTTGTTATCCGTACAGATGCGGGTAAGAACTGCAGGCTTTGAGAGGTTGAGAGTGAAGTCAATTCCCGCTTCTCCGGCAGCCAGGATAGCCGCATTAAGCTCTGCCAAGCTCTTGTATTCTACTGCAGGAGCTTCTTCAACAGCCTTCTGGGTAAGAGTAATCTCTACTTTCTTATCCGCACCGGCCACTTCGAATTTAGCAGTACGCAAAGCACCCTCGTTAGCAGCGAATTCCACTGTGATGGTACCGTCGTTTGAACCGCTTTCGGTGAATTTGGTAATCCAATCACCTTCCACCTTAGCAACAGTCCACTCTACGTTAGACTTTACTGTGAATGTAGCACTTGTAGCGGTAGCCTCTACCTCTACTGCGGCATTCTCCACCGTAAGGTTCTTCTCAGGAGCAGGTACGTCTCCGCCTGCTACAGAGCTGATGAAATAAGCATTAGCAACTTGCTCCTTCTGCTCTTCCACCTTAGCGTTAGGATACTGTCCGCGCTGACCTACGAGAGTAACCTTGTCGCCGACCTTAAGTCCGAGGGAAGCGAAAGATTTGTCGTTCTTAGCTACAGGGGCCTTTGTAAGACCATATACATATACGAATGTCTCAGAAGCCTCTTCCTTAAAGTAGAAGTTACCATACTCTTCCTTAACGATTTCCTTAATGACACCGGTAAGGCGATAGTAAGGAGACTCGAGATATTTGCTTGCTACTTCCTTAGCGAGGAACTCCGTGATGGTAACGTCGGTAGACTTGCAGCTTGCCTCAAGATATGCTCCTGAAACCTGCTCCTTCTGATCCTCTACCTTAGCATCGGCATACTGTCCGCGTGTTCCTACGATGGTGATGATATCACCTACGCGAAGTCCGAGAGTAGGGAATGACTTGTCGTTCTTAGCCTGTTTGGTGGCAGTAAGACCATATACATATACGCGACCTGTTGCATCCTCTGCATAGAGGTTACCATACTGGTCGTTAACGATAGACTCTATCTTAGCTACGATTCTGTATGGCTTGTCTCCTACAGGAGCCTCGAGGAATTCTGCGATGGTAACGTCCTTAATGTCGGTACGAGTAACCTTACATGTCACGCTTTCAAGACCTTCGGCAGCCAGAGTGATGACACCCTCGGTACCCTCACCGTCTTCAGCGACGCTTACCTTAACGGTAGTGCTCTTGTCGCCGGTAGCAGGGTCGAATGTAAGCCAAGAAACATCTGAAGAAAGGGTCCAAGTAACCATATTCGAAGAAACTGCGAGGTCAAAATCCGAACCCGTGGCAGCAGTAACCTCAGACATACCGAGTTTGATCATCGGAGCCTCACTCTTCTTATGAGAGATGTAGTAAGACTTCACACCCTGAGGCTTGCCGTTATAAGCACCACGAGTGGATGCGATGGTAATCTGGTCGCCTTCCTCGATGCCGAGCTCTTTCAAAAGACCGATCTTCTGGTTAGAGACATCCTCTTTCCTAGCCAATCCGTAGATAAGCACCTTATCTCCGGTCTTAGGGTCAGTAAGGTCGAAGTTACTATAGGTGTCAGGGTTGACGCTATTAGCTACGACACCGGTAAGTACATAATAAACGCTGGCATCTACCGGTTTCTCCAGGAACTCGGCTATAGAGCATTCTAGAAGTCTCTCGCCCAATTCACCTTTCTGTGCTATAGTGACGGCGCCTGAAATGGTCTCACCTATGAATGAAACATTAGCCTTTCTATTATATCCCTTATTCTCAGGGACCTTAACGATAACCTCCACGATCTGGGAAGAACCATTGCCGGATGCAGGCTCCACGGTAATACCCTCTACTTCGTCAAGACTTGAAGCAGGAGAAACCGTGGCCGTCCAATCCTGAGGCGCAAGCAACTTTACAGTCACCTCGCCGCCATTAGCCTCTACCTCATAAACTGAATTGTCGGTAGACACCTTAGACGCTACCTCAAGCTCTTGTTCACACGAGGTGAACAAGGCCATAAGAGGAAGCGCGATTGCCGCTATGATTTTATTAAATTTCATATTGTCTGATTATTAGAAAATGTAACGAAGACTCAAGATGATGCTCCAAGTAGAAGAAAGGCTGTTATAGCGAGAATATGTCTCAGTAAGAATATTGTCACCGTTCTTCTGGAACTGGAACTGAGGCTTTTCACCCTTAGTGTAAACTGCCTGAGCGTTCAAGAGGTTAAGAGGAATGGTGTTACCATATCCGTCACCTGCATTGATGGTCCAAGCGTTACCCCAAGAAGAGTTGAGCAAGTTAGAGAAGTTCTCGACGTCGACACCGAGCTGGATAGTGTGCTTTCTATGGTTAGCGCCGGTGAAGAAGTAGAAATTCTGGTTAACCTTAAGGTCGAAAGTGCTTCTCCAAGGAGCTACGATGCCGTTACGTGTAGCGACCTCGCCTGTGTGCTTGCGCAAATACTTGTCGTTCTGGATATAGTTCCAGAAGTCCTCGCACTGCTGAGCTGCTGAATAGGTAACCTCACCATCCTTTGTCTTGAAATCCACGAATGTCCAGTTTCCCTTACCCCAACCTTCGGCACCTTGAAGGTCCTCGAGTGTAGGGATGTCGATAAGCGAATAGTTGTAAGCACCGTCACCGAACACGTTCTTCACATAGTCGATGTTACCACGTCCGTTAGCGCTTCCGTAGTATGAGAGGGAAACGGTAGTTCCGAAATACTTAGCGTAATCCTTAGAGTAAGAGATGTTGGCTACGACACGATGAGGCATTACATAGCTTGCATATCCGAGCTCGCGACTGTTTGTACCATACTGACTTACGAGAGCCTTCCAAGCCGAACCAGGCTGGTCGCCCACACCGTCGATGATAACCTTAGAGTCTGCATAGGTATAAGAGATGTTTGCCGAAAGACCCCAGTTGAAGTTCTTTTCCAACTTAGCGGTAATCGCATAGTAGTATCCGTTATCCTTAAGACCACTTACGTTATTGATAAGATAAGCGTTAGTAATCTGGCTGTCGTATGTGCCGTTATTATAGTAAGGACGAGCCTCGATGTCCGGAACCTCGAGAAGTGAGGTAGGAGCCTTGAGGGCGATGTTCGTCAATGTAACTGAGTGAATGTCTTTCTTATAGACACCTTCCAACGAAGCCTTGACATCACCAGGAAGCATAGCGTCTACTGCGAGAGATGATTTCCAAGTGGTAGGGTTCTTGAGCTTCGGATCCATAAGGGTGATGCTCGAAAGGTTCTGGCCTGCAGCTACAGGAGAGAATCCGCTAGGATAAATCTGATTCAGGATGGCGTTACGGTCATTACCGATGGTAGGGATATCGCTGGTGCGGGTAACGGTGGTCTGAAGAACACCGGCGTCACCTGCCTGACCTACGATCCATACGAATGGAATACGACCTACGAATATACCTGTACCTCCGCGAACCACGAGATTACGATTTCCGAAAACGTCCCAGTTGAAACCGATACGTGGGGAGAATGAAAGTGTAGTCTTAGGAAGGTCTACGGTGTTATATTTTCCTGAAGGATTGTTCTTAGTAGGAGCGAATGTAGCTTCCTCTACGCGTGTGTTCCTATTGAATTCAAGTGAAGGATAGATAGGAAGCTCGAAACGCACACCTGCGGTAAGCTTGAAGTTATCGCTGATGTTAATGTTATCCTGAAGATAGAGAGAGAACTGCTCGAACTCGAAACGCGGATACTCCTGAGCGAATGTAGCGTTGTTACCGTGAGTAATCGCGAACTGTGAAGGAGTATCGAACAATGTTCCGTTAACCGCTGCATTATAGAGAGCCTGCTCATTATCGAACTCGAAGGTGTAAGCACCTGCACCCATTCTCTGGAAGCCGTTCTGGGTCTTGTCGTACTCGAACTGGAAACCAGCCAAAAGCGAGTGGATGCCGGTGTTGTAGCTAAGTTCGTCTGTTACGATGGTGGTAGATACGTCACGAAGGTTACCATAAGAGAAAGCCTCTGTACCGAATGTAGTATAGATGTGATTCTTACCGTCTCCGTTAACATCCTTTACCACGAGGTCTACGTATGGGAAGTAACCGCCGTTCACGCTACGTGGCTCGTACTGGTGAGAGTAAGAAACGCGAAGAGTGTTGTTAAGCGCTCCGTCGAGGAAGCGGCTGTTAAGCTCACCTGCGACTGAAGAAAAGTTCTGCTCCTGATAGTATCTTGCATTCTCGAAATAGAGAGCGTACATAGAAGTACAGCTCGATGTAGAGAAGTTACTGTTAGGAAGACCTGTACGAGATGTAGAAGGAGCTGAACTATACTTACTGTTCACCATATTGTAGCGGATGTTGAACTTATGGTTCTTATTAATGTTCCAGTCTACACGTGCGAGAACCTTAAGAGAAGGAGTAGTATAGTTGTATCCTGTATAGTTACCCGGGTCGTAGTTATATTTAGAACGAAGGAAACTCTGGACGGCATCCATTACAGGAGCTGAAGGATAGCAATATCCGTCGTTACCATCCGTAAATACGTGATCGCCATTGACAAGTTTACCGGAAGCATCTACCGTACGCTCCGAAAGCTTTCTGGTAGGACCAGGTGAAACGCTCCTGTCAGCCTCTACGTTAAGGAAGAGGAACAACTTGTCCTTTATGATAGGGCCACCTACTGAGGCACCGTACATAAGGTAACGGCTGTCGGTCTTACTGATAGGCTCGTAATCTGCTACTTGATAGCCCTGCATGTCCTGGTTACGGAAATACCCATAAGCGGTTCCGTGAACCTCGTTTGTACCAGACTTGGTAGTAGCATTGATTCCGCCACCGGTGAAACCTGACTGACGAACGTCGAAAGGAGTAATCGAAATAGCCACCTGGTCGAGAGCGTCCAATGAAATAGGAGAGCCGCCTGCAGGGAGGTTAGAACCGATACCAAATGCGTTGTTCATCGCTGCACCGTCGACCGTCACATAAGAGTCGCGGTATGAACCACCACCGATAAATGTCTTAGTACCTGACACGTAAGCCTGAGGGGTCTGTTTCAAAAGGTCGTTCATGCTACGGCTGACCGTAGGCACGCTCATGATTTTCTTCGCATCCAGTGAAGTGAGAGCACCTGCGCGGTCCGTGCGCATATTAGAAACCTTGCTTTCAGCTGATACCGTAACTGCGTCGAGAGCGAGTGATTCTTCCTGAAGAACCACGTCTATCACAGCGTTATCTGAAAGTGCAACATTGATGTCAGTGAAGATCATCTCGGTGTAACCGAGGCAGCTGACAGTCATCTTGTAAGGACCACCTGCCTGAATGTTGTTAAGGCGGTAGAAACCTTTTTCATCAGTAATAGCATAATACTGAGTACCTGTAGGCTCGTGAAGGGCCAAGATAGTTACTCCAGGCAATGCTCCGTTTGCATCAGAAACCTTACCGCTGATTGAAGATGTGGTGACCTGAGCGAAGGCCATTACACCTGCAAACACAGCTGCCAATGAAATAACAATTCTTTTAAAAAATTGATTCATAAATATTAATGAAGTTAAATTTTAATTGCCGCAAAGATATAAATAATTTACCGGATTACATATATAGATTAATTTGCGAAAATCCGAATTTTATAATTAACTTTGCTCACTTTTTCTTCCTAAATCGCAGACGAGAAAGTGCACTCTATCGCGTCAGATTCCAGTTTTCCATCAGCATATTCAACAGTTACCTTTATATTATAGGTAGCAGGTATAATTGATGGCGCCTTCTTGAAGTTTAATTGAAACAACATATGTTCTGTTTGAATAATCCGAAAATCAAGGCCAGAACCGCCAAATATTTACCTCGGTGAATCATAAGCAAATACTAATTTTTATTGGTCATTTTGACAAAAATACTGAAAATAAATGATTTATCAACATTATTCTTCATCATTTTCTTTCGTTTTCAGATTACGAAAAAAATGCTTACCTTTGCCTAATTTATAAACTTACGAGGACAGATTTGTCTGCTTGCAACCTCGTACAAAAAATGCTAAAAATATGAACTATCTTTTTACATCGGAATCAGTTTCCGAAGGGCATCCGGATAAGGTTGCCGATCAGATTTCAGACGCCATCTTGGATGAATTCCTCCGTCAGGACCCTGAAGCGAAGGTCGCTTGCGAGACTTTCTGCACATCGGGACTCGTAATCGTGGGAGGCGAAGTACGCTCAGATCACGCCTACGTCGACATTCAAGAAACCGTACGCAAAGTCATCCGTCGCATAGGATACACCAAGTCGGACTACAAGTTCGACGCGGACTCCTGCGGAATCATCTCCACCATTCACGAACAAAGCGCCGATATCAATAGAGGTGTAGTTCGCCAGAACCCCGAAGAGCAGGGAGCCGGCGACCAGGGAATGATGTTCGGATATGCTTGTAAGGACACTAAGGAGTATATGCCTCTCGCACTTTCCCTCTCTCACGCGCTTCTGCGCATTCTTTCCGAGATAAGAAGGGAGCCCGAAAGCCCGATGCCTTACCTTAGGCCGGATGCGAAGAGCCAATTCACCATCCAGTTCTCGGCCAAGCACAAACCGCTTCGCGTGCACACCATCGTGCTCTCTACCCAGCACGACGAGTTCGACACCGACGAAGCCATGCACGCACGCATAGAAAAAGACGTTAGGGAAATCGTACTTCCCCGCCTGATAAACAGCCTGCCTAAGGAAACGGCAGCCCTGTTCAAAGAAGGCTATGACCTATTCGTAAACCCTACGGGCAAATTCGTTATCGGAGGTCCTGCCGGGGATACCGGACTTACCGGAAGAAAAATCATCGTAGACACCTACGGCGGACGCGGAGCGCACGGCGGCGGAGCATTTTCAGGAAAGGATCCGTCGAAAGTGGACCGCAGTGCAGCCTATGCAGCCCGTCACATCGCGAAGAACCTCGTTGCTGCGGGAGTAGCAGACGAATGTCTGGTCCAATTGGCCTATGCCATAGGAATCGCACAGCCGGTCAGCGTGTTCGTAGACACTTACGGCAGCGCACACATCGACAAAGGCTCGCAGGAGCAGACCGACGCATATATCGCAGACGTGATTAAAAAGTTGTTCGACCTGAGGCCGGCAGCCATCGTGGAAAGATTCCATCTGAAGGCACCTATCTACGAACCGACGGCATCTTACGGGCACTTCGGAAGAGAACCGTACGAAAAGGACGGCATAGAGTTCTTCGCTTGGGAAAAGCTCGATATGGTAGACAAAATTAAAAAGGAATTCGAAAAATGAGTACTGATCACTTGATAGCCTTGCTGAAGAAAAACGGTCTCAAGGCCACTCCGCAACGCCTCGCAGTTCACGAGGCCATGACGCATTTGGGACATGCAAGCGCCGATCAAGTAGCAGAATTCATAGATAAGAAAGGTGAGACTAAAATCACTATGGCGAGCGTGTACAACACCTTGTGCCAGATGGCACTGCTGGGCATCTACTCCTACAGGCACAGCGCGGCTAACAAGATGTTCTTCGACGTAAACACCTTCCCGCATTTCCACATATACGACAAGCAGAACGACTGCTATGTGGACGTGATCGACGACGAATTGTTCGAAACCATAGAGAGGCACCTGAAAAAAAAGCGTTTCAGAGGGTACACGATGGACGGATTCGACTTAAACATTTTGTGTCATAAAAGTAAAACCAATACACATTAGTTCATTATGGAAATTATCAACCTTGGAGAAAAAAGCTCAATTCTTAACACCTTCGTCGCTCAATTAAGAGACAAGGAAACACAAAAAGACAGTCTAAGATTCAGGACAAATCTCGAAAGACTGGGACAGATATTCGGTTATGAAATCAGCAAGACTCTCCACGGGGAAAGTCGTGACGTAGTTACCCCACTAGGAACTGCCACACTTATGGTTCCGAATGAAAAAGTAGTGGTTTCCACCATTTTGCGCGCCGGACTCCCTCTCCACGAAGGGGTGCTCAGCTGCTTCGACTCTGCGGAAAACGCTTTCGTAGCCGCTTACCGCAAATACGACAGCGAAGGGGAGTTCCACATCCACACGGAATACTGCACATGCCCTGAACTCACAGACAAAGTGCTCATCATCGCAGACACCATGCTTGCTACAGGTTCTTCAGTACAAGTAGCTTACGAAGTACTCTGCCACGAAGGCGGCACTCCTAGCAAGCTTCACCTCGTGTGTCCGTTTGCAAGTGCTCAGGCAGTGGAAAACCTCAAGAAGACCCTTCCGGAGAACACGACACTGTGGGTAGCAGCCATAGACCCTGAGCTCACAAGCCACTCTTACATCGTCCCTGGCCTGGGAGATGCAGGTGATTTGTGCTATGGTCCTAAACTTTAGAGTTCCTTACGCAGACGGGCCAGCGGAATGCCCAATTGGTCGCGATATTTAGCGATGGTTCGTCTGGCTACATTATAGCCTTTGGCTGAAAGTTCCGACACAAGCTGTTCATCCGTGAGCGGCTTGTGTTTGTCTTCTGCATCCACTATCTGCTTGAGCACGGTCTTCAGTTCGCGCGTAGACACCTCCTCGCCGGCCTTGTTCACAAGGCCCTCGGAGAAGAAATACTTAAGAGGATATATCTTATACGGAGTCTCTATGTATTTGCTGTTCACCACTCTGGAGATGGTGGAAATGTCGAAGCCGGCAACTTTCGCTATGTCCTCGAGAATCATAGGCTTGAGCTTGGTCTCGTCGCCCGTCTCGAAAAACACTCTCTGGAAGTCGATAATCGCCTGCATAGTCTTGCTAAGCGTATTCTGCCTCTGCTTGAGCGCCTCCACGAACCACTTGGCACTGTCCATCTTCTCCTTCACGAAGCTCGCCGCCTCCTTTTTCTCCCTGTCGCTGCCTCCACGCGCATTCTCGAGCATAGCTGCGTATTTCTTATTGATGCGAATTTCCGGGATATTGAATCGAGGCATAATGAAAGACACTTCCCCGTCGTCATCCTTAAGCACGAAATCCGGCACTATCTGCTCGGTGACATCGGCATAGGAATCCGCGACTGAGCCGCCCGGAGCAGGGTTGAGCCTCAGAATCACCTTCAGCACGGCCTTCATATCGTCCTCGCCTATCCCCCTGGACTGCATTATCTTATTGTAGTGCTTGCTCGCGAAAGCATCGAAATCCTTAGTCAGTATGTCAGTGGCCAATCGCACCTGCGGGGTTTGGTTCGCCGCCTTCAACTGAAGCAGCAGACACTCACGCAGATCACGCGCACCCACTCCTGGCGGGTCCAGGGACTGCACGACCTTCAACATTCGCTCGACATCCTCTCTCTCGCAGTTGATGCCTGCCCTGAATGCCAAATCGTCCATCAGCGAATCCAGATCGCGACGAAGGTACCCATCTTCATCGAGCGAACCCACTATGAAATAGGCGATGTCGCTATCTTGCTTGGACAAGTTCTTGAAAGAAAGCTGTTCGCGGAGATTGAAGAAAAAACTCTCCTTAACCGAAAAAGTAACGTAGTCCGGTCTGGCATCCTTCCCCCAATTCGACACTTTAGTCTTATAGTCAGGAATATAGTCGTCTTGTTGAATATCGTCGAGAGAAATTTCCTTCGAATCCTCATTTTCCACGGGCGTGTCATCGAGCACGGGATTCTCCTCCAATTCGCGTCGCACCCTCTGCTCCAAATCCTGAATAGGGAGCTCTATCAGCTTGATAGTCTGAATCTGCAGCGGAGAAAGCTTCTGCGTTTGAGTCTGAACTAAGCCTAAACCTTGCTTTGCCATTATTTGCTTTCTTCTTTAAATGGTTCGACAACTTCTATCGGGACTAGCACCTTGATGGTGTCCACGCTGTCTTTTTCGACCTGGCTAACCACCGGAAACTTCATTCTCTCCTTTACGACAAATGCGTTCGGGAACACCCCGACTATATTTTTCAGTGCCACCTGAGCCTCGGCCTTCGTGCGGAAATCGCCCACAGTGACCTTGAAATTAGGATAGATGAACGTCCTATATGTCTGATACCCCGGGAACAGTTTCTCAAATCTCCTTACGGCCAATTCAGACGCCTCGCGGGCATCCTGCCTGTTGTCGAAGAATATGCGGATGCGATAGCCCTCGGTTTCGAGGGTATTGGCATAATTGGCATCTATCCTGTCACCGACGGCCGAGGCGAGCTCGGGGCTTTGTCTGACCACCACCCCACTACCGGACAGCACTTCGAACACGTCCCGGCCTCGCAGTGAATCAGTCATCCTGCTGACAGGCACATACACTAGACTGTCCTTGTATTCAAAGCCTTCCGGTACCAAATTTACGGAATCCTCCACCGCGAGAGTATCTGTCTGCGCCCAAACTTTCCCTGACGAAAAAAGGGTAAGAGCACATAATGCCACTAAAATTCGCTTCATAAACTAATATCCTTTCTTTCTCTTTTATGCTTTATACCCAGCGGGTCGCGGACCGTCACCGAGACATCTGCCGTAATGTTTTCCAAATCACCTGATTGAAGGATTTTCATAACCTTCGAGATGCCGAAACCGCTTTCGAGCTTCGCAGATACGTTCAAAAGGTATACCTGACAGCTCCTGCCTTCGAGGATGAAGGGTTCGCAGGTGAGATGCACCGCTTCCACTCCGGCGATTTTCACTACGCCGCTAATGTCCGAAACCTTGAGGGTCACCGTAGGATTGTCTATCTCCACGGCCAAGATTCCGGACAACTTAGGGTCTCCGAAGATGGAAACCTTTTCCAGTTCGACCGAATTAATCTTTATGTCCTTATAGCAAGCGCACGATGTGATGCACAAAAACGCTGCCACTATCGCCAAAAATCTTTTCATCTTCCAAAGATAGATAAAAACCGGCGATTATTAGCCGATTTTTAAAAATCAAGCCCCCATACTATCTAAGATTTGTATTAGCCTTGAAACTTTCATAATCTTCAAAAAGAAGTTTTGACACACCTTCTTTTTGCTGACTGCTCGGTCAGCGGACATAAATCACGGCTTCGCCGGAGGAGAATTCGCTCGTGTCAGCGGCATCCCCGAGTAGGGCGTCTATCAGTTCTATTTCCGTGTTCTTCTCTTTGATCACCGCATCCAGAATGTCTGAGTAAGCTGCGAGCATATTCGCCGCGTTCTTTATCAGTTTCCCGACGCTGAAGGAGCTCAAGCCCAATTCCGGCAAGGACAGATTCGCGTTCGTCTGGGAGAGTTTCATAAATGCGATGTCCATCTTCAGCTGTTTTGCGATTTTGATGATGAACTTGTTGTAATTCACCGCATCGGCAAAACTCATGGGCTTGCCTCCGGCAGTCAGTTCCACTTTCCTGTAGTTGGTGCCG
>ENA-UEQL01001776-UEQL01001776.1-human-gut-metagenome-genome-assembly--contig:-NODE-1776-length-14782-cov-10.532948_pt1 | contig 14782 bp, 10 predicted proteins | sample MGYA00242905_ERZ507926 | MGnify/ENA primary metagenome ERZ507926 (study PRJEB26167, sample SAMN06115531) | human gut metagenome | host: Homo sapiens | place: China:Henan | collected 2015-09-09...
ACACATGCGCTAACTTCAAGAAAGAGGCTTACGACAAACATATCAACCTAAATGTCGTAAAGAAAGCCGCCGACAGCACGGTATGGGTAGATAGAAGCCGGGTAGATACGATACTATTCAACCTGCTGAGCAATGCCTTCAAATTCACCCCCGCAGGCAAGAACATCACGGTAACCGTAGATGAGAAACCCGGGTATGTACTCCTAATCGTAAAAGACGAGGGTATAGGTATCCCGATGGAGAAACGCGGAGTGCTATTTGAACGCTTCTCAAGCAATAACGAACTGAACGGACAGAACAACAACACGGGTACGGGTATCGGTATGAACCTCGTAAAAGAACTCGTAGATCTGCACCACGGCTACATCGAGGTGGAGAGCGAGGTAGGAAAAGGCACTACCTTCACGGTGATGTTCCGCACCGGAAAAGAGCACTTCGGCAGCGAGGTAGATATGGTGGTGGACGACGAGAGCAGTACCCAATCGGTAGAACAAACCAAGGACACCCTGGAGAACAAACTGGCGGAGATAGATACCAAAGACAACAAACGCACGATACTGGTGGTGGATGACAACGAAGATATGCGTTCCTTCCTCGGCAATATCCTTGGCAATGAGTATCGCATCATCAAAGCCTCTGACGGCAAGGAAGCACTGGCGTCGATAGAGAAAGATATGCCCGATATAGTGATTACCGACCTGATGATGCCCAACATGGACGGCTTGGAACTCACGAGCCATATCAAGCGTTCGCAGGACTTAAACCATATCCCCGTGATTCTGCTGAGTGCCAAATCGGCGATAGAAAGCCGTTTGGAGGCAATAAAAGAAGGCGCGGACGACTATGTAACAAAACCTTTTGAACCGGAGTATCTCCGTGCGCGTGTCAAGAACCTCATCAGCCAGCGCATACAACTGGAAGCCAACTATCGACAACGCCTCATGCGATTAGAGCCGCAGAAAGCCGACGAGGAAAACATACAAAGCGACACCTTCTTGGCTAAACTGCTGGACATCATGGATAAGCAGATGGAGAACAACACGCTCACGGTTGACGAACTGGTAGAAGACATGGGCATGGGACGCACCGTATTCTTCAACAAACTCAAGAGCCTGACGGGCCTGAGCCCCGTGGAGTTTATCCGCGAGATGCGTATCAAGCGGGCCGCACAGTTGCTCGAGCAAAAGCAGTACAACATCACCGAGGTTACTTATATGGTAGGTATGAACGACTCACGCTACTTTGCGAAGTGCTTCAAGGCAACCTACGGAGTAACACCTTCGGAGTACCGACGAGAACGGCTCAAAGCCAACGAAGAGGCTGACAAACAATAAGCAGACATTATCTCAATAAAATGAAAAAAGCGCAATACATACTTATTTTGGTATGCTGTTTGTGGGTAGGTTGTGGAGGTCGTGGTCCGCAACGCCCTACCTACAAAAGCGGTCAGCCCCCGCAAGAAGACACGGTGGAAGCGGCATTGATGGAGATGAACCTACGCATGGCCAAAGAGGCTGATAAGGCGGTGTTCCGGTATGTAGAGGCACAAGACGAGGCTTATGCCCAACTGGAATTCACCAATGCATGGATGCGCATAGCCGCACACGGCGATACAGACGGTGTCTCCCCTAAAGACGACGAACTATGGCAGATGCACTTGCGCGTAAAAGACCTTAATGGCAGACTCCTGCTTGACGAGGAACGAGACTATCGAATAGGGCGTAGCCAACTGCCGATATGTGCGGATGTAGCCTGCAACGAATGGCACCACGGAGACCATATCGTGATGGTTGCACCATGGTATTCCGCCTACGGAATGCACGGCAACGAGGATATCCCACCGTATAGCAATGTACAAATTGATATAGAAATAAGATGAAAAAAATACTCTTTTTATGCGCCGGACTGGTGGTGCTGATGGCGAGTTGCAACTCAAACACCTACTCCGACAAGCGAAAGGCAGAAGACCAACTGATAGCCAACTACATATCGCGTAACGGACTGAATATCATAGACCAACAGCCCGCAGACGATGTATGGGGCGAGAAAGACTACTACAAAGTGGCAGGCTATGACAACCTGTATTTCCACCTCAACAAACGCGGTGCTGCCACCACAATAGCCGACGGCGATACTATCGACAACACTATTGTATCCAACGAGACAATCATCGTTCGCTACAAACGCTATCCACTAACCGAGAATGCAGACACCACGAGTTATTGGAGTACTTTGGACAATGCATATCCCATTGAGTTTAAGTACCTTACCGACAACACCAACGCCTGCACGGGCTGGCACGAGGCTGTACGACTGATGAAGTATCCCAACTCGGAGTGCGTGATCATCTGCCCGAGTAAGCAAGGGTTCGACGCCGACAACACACTCGCTACCGTTACACCCTACTGCTATATACTCAACATCCGAGTGAAGAGATGACAATGGACGATAGACAATAGATTAAAGACAATAGATAAAGGATAAAGATATGAGTTTAGTAAAAAGTATTTCCGGCATACGCGGTACGATTGGAGGCCGCGTAGGCGACGGATTAGACCCCGTAGATATAGTTCGTTTCACAGCCGCGTATGCCACTCAGCGGCGTGCAGCGTTGCCCGACAACCGCAAGATTGTGGTAGGGCGTGATGCTCGCTTGTCGGGCGAAATGGTGTATCAGATAGTAAGCGGTACACTGGTAGGTATGGGCTACGATGTAGTGAACATCGGCCTTGCCAGCACCCCCACAACCGAGTTGGCAGTGATAGGCGAGAAAGCAGCAGGCGGTATCATCCTGACTGCCAGCCACAATCCCAAACAATGGAATGCACTCAAACTGCTCAACGAGAAAGGCGAGTTTCTGAACGATGCCGAGGGCAAAGGCGTGCTGGCTATAGCCGAGGCGGAAGACTTCACCTTTGCGGAAGTAGATGACCTCGGACACATATCTCAAAAAGACTACCTACCCTACCACATAGAGAATGTACTTAGCCTGAAACTCGTTGATAAAGAGGCAATTGCGGCTAAGAACTTCACCGTAGCCATCGATTGTGTCAACTCGGTGGGCGGCATTGCCATCCCCGCTATCTTGAAAGCCTTGGGGGTAAAGAACATCATCGAACTCAACTGCACACCCAACGGTCGATTCCCGCACAACCCCGAGCCGCTACCACAGTACCTGACGGAGATAAGCGACCTGATGAAAAGCGGTAAAGCCGATGTAGGTTTTGTAGTGGATCCCGATGTGGACAGGTTGGCTATCATCTGCGAGAACGGCGATATGTTCGGCGAGGAATATACGCTGGTCAGCGTGGCTGACTATGTGCTGAGCCACACCCTGGGCAACACCGTGAGCAACATGTCGTCCACGCGTGCGCTGAGCGATGTAACCCATGCGCACGGCGGAGAATACAGTGCGTCGGCAGTGGGAGAAGTGAATGTTACCACCGAGATGAAAGCCACACATGCCGTTATCGGCGGCGAGGGCAACGGAGGCGTCATCTACCCCGAGAGCCACTACGGACGGGATGCACTGGTAGGTATTGCGCTGTTCCTCAGCAGTTTAGCCCACAAAGGCTGCAAAGTAAGCGAACTGAGAAAGACTTTCCCCAACTACTATATCTCCAAGAACCGTATCGAACTCACACCGGAGATCGATGTAGATAAGGTACTCGCACATGCGAAAGAGGTCTTCCGCAACGAACGCCTCAACGACAAAGACGGCGTCAAAATCGATTTTGCCGACGGATGGGTACACCTGCGCAAGAGCAACACCGAGCCTATCATCCGCGTCTATTCGGAGGCAGCCACACCCGAAGAGGCTAATGCGCTGGCACAAAAAGTGATTGAGACCATCAAAGGGTAATTACACTATTTTTTAACAAGACTTATCATTCGCCCATGCACCGACTTAGTCGAGTGTGAGTCGAGTGCATGAGCCGACCTAAGCAGGTGTAACGGCAATTGATTATTAATATTATTTACGAAACCATACACTATGGAAATTATAGTAACCAACGATGACGGTTGGGGAACGAAAGGCATACGAGCATTGGTAGAAGAGATGAGCCGCTTGGGGCATGTTACGGTCATCGCACCCGATGGCCCGCGCAGCGGAAATGCAGCATGTATCAGTGTGGCTAAACCTATGTATCTCAACAGGTTAGACAACGAATGCACCGACCGCGTAGAGGTCTATACCACCAACGGTACACCCGCCGACTGCATTAAGTTTGCCACCAATGTGCTATTCAAAAACAAGAAAGTGGACTTGGTGGCCAGCGGTATCAACCACGGCAACAACTGCTCAATCAACCTCATCTATTCCGGCACGATGGGTGCATGCTTTGTGGCAACCGAGCATGGCATCCCCGCTATCGGCTTCTCGCTCGACGACCACGCTATGGACGCTGATTTCAGCCGCTTTCAGCCCTACATTGCCGACATTGCTAAACAACTGATAGACCGTGGTTTTAAGCCCAACGAGTGCTACAATGTGAACGCACCCAAAGGCGAGATACAGGGTATCCGTTGGGCACGACAATGCTACGGACATTGGGCGGACGAACTGGAGGCACACACCGATGCCGACGGAAATACCTACTATACCCTGATAGGCGAATATATCAACCACGAACCGCAAGAAGAGGATACCGACATCTGGGCTATCGAACACGGATTCATCAGTATTCAACCCGTAAGTATCGACCTGACAGCGTATGAGTCGCTTTGACAAATACTGGATAGGTATCCTGCTCGGGCTGATTATCCCGGCGGCTTTCGGACTGACCTATATCGATGTGATGAACCTATGGTATCCGCTCAAGACCTTACAGTTTCAAGCAGGCGGAGTACTGAGTAAGTTGCTCTTGGTCAGCGTGTTTCCTAACTTAGCGTTGATTTTTGTCTTCTACACCACCGACACTTGGAAACTGAGCAAAGGTCTGCTCGTCGGGTCGATGCCCTATATCCTCGCTGCGATAGCCGTTTCTATATGAGATACTTCATTATTGCCGGAGAGGCTTCGGGCGACCTGCACGCCTCCAACCTAATCAAACAGATACGACTGCAAGACCCCAATGCCGAGTTTGCAGGAATGGGGGGCGATAAGATGCAGGATGCGGGATGCCAACTCAAACAGCACTACCGCGAGATGGCGTATATGGGGGTGTTTGCCGTACTGGCACACCTGCCGCAGATACGACGCAATTTCCATATCGCATACAAGAACCTGCTTGATTATCAGCCGGATGCGTTGATACTGACCGACTACCCCAGTTTCAACCTCAAGGTAGCCGCCTACTGCAAAAAGCACTTTCCCGACACACGAATCTACTACTATATTCCGCCCAAAATTTGGGCTTGGAAGACTTGGCGTGTCCATAAGATTGCGCGTCTATGCGATGAGATACTGGGTATATTCCCGTTTGAACCCGCTTTCTATGCCAAGTACAACTATCGCTGCACCTATATCGGCAACCCCACCAACGACACTATACGCGAATGGTGTAACGCCCACCCGCTACCCACATCTGCCGAAGAGCGAGAGAACCTCATTGCGCTCCTACCCGGCTCACGCCGAAGCGAGATAAGCCACTGCCTGCCGACGATGCTGCAAGCCGCACGCCAAGTGGCAGAACGCTTATACCGGGAAAACGGAGTGCGTCCGCACATCGCGGTAACGGCAGCACCCGGCGTAGAGGATGGTTTCTACACGCCCTACCTGCAAGGTGAACTACTGACACGAGACACCTACGCCACCGTAGCCAAAGCCAAAGCCGCCGTGGTCAACTCAGGCACTGCCACACTGGAAACCGCACTGCTACGCTGCCCCCAAACGGCGGTGTACTACATCGCATGCAGCCGCTGGCTCGAATGGTTGCTGCGACCCATACTCTTCCATATACCGCACTTCACCCTCGTTAATATCCTCTCAGACAACGACATACGCAGCAGCCAACACGGAAAACAAATTATTGAGAAACCAAAGCAGATTATAGAAGAACTGGTGGCTTCGCGTTTCACGAAAGAGAATGTAGAGCACGAACTCTATCGACTGATGACCGATGCGCCTTATCGACAAGAGATAGAAGACGGGTACGCCCGAATCCAATCGCTGCTCGGCACTGAGTACGCCGCTAAAACCGCTGCCGATCACATCGTCCGCAACCTACAATAAGACAAGACCTCTCCAAGCCCCTCCAAAGGAGGGGATGTGCATAATAGAAACAGAAAATCAATCTATTACGGTTGATTTGCCATTGATTTCCCTATAATCATTCATCTCCGGCGGCTTTGTGGTCGATGTGATTTGGCATAACGGCTGCAGAAGAGATAAAGCGTATAGAGGGCGGAGCAAAGCGCCAACGCCCCTACCCCATCGCCTACAGGCGCACGCTTGGGCACACCCGGAGACTTGCGGACTGACGGCGCAAAAGGTGACTCAGTAGGCGGCGTTTCCTCCGACACCACAGAATAGAAGTTCTGCACCGTGGCGGGCGTATAGGTCCCGAACGGATTACCGGCAGCAGCAGAGTAATCACTCGGAGTAACATACCTGTTTACACTCTGAAAATCTGAAGCCGTAGGCATAGCGTTCCCGGCAGCAACTACATTGCCGCACTGCACCCCCGGTTGGCATGCAATCGGTGTAGAAGTGTATTGCGCGTCGGACGCAAAGACACTCAGAATAGAACAATATAAGAGCAGAGTTTTCAGCACAGGCAGACACTAATTGAGAACCACTTTGGTAGCCATATCGCCCACACGAAGCACATACACCCCGCGCGGCATATCGCCCACACGGATAACGCCAACGCCCTGAATAGCAGCCGAATAGAGCAACTTCCCGCCCACTGAATAGAGTGCAACCGATTGCGTGCCTACGATCCCCGACAGGCGAACACACTCCCTATCCACACATATTGTAGGGATGGTAACAACCGAAACTATAGCGGACGGCACTGCAGGTGCAGGTGCCTCTGGGCGACGGGTGAGAATACGGAAACGGCTCGGGTGGTCGGTATGCGGGAGCGCAGAGAAAGTATAGCGCATACCCTCAGAGAGAGCCACCAACGAATCGTTGGCAGTATCGAGCAGGTAGAGCGAATCACCAATAAGCGAAGTGGCGGTTAGCGTATAGAGCGAGTCCTCCCCCGCAAGAAAACCGACAAAAGTGCTGTCAATATGGTTGGTAGCCGATACCTCGGTCTTGCCAAACGGGTCATTGATATACAGGTTTGCCAGTCCGTCTGCCAACTGCTTAAGTGCATCAAAACCGTTGTCGTAGGCGGCGGAGTAGAGGCTGTCCTCCAAGAGATAGATTCGGTCGGCACCGCTATGCCCGCTATTCAGACACAGGCGCAGACGCCGTTGTACAGACGCAGTACCAGATACAACAGACGCTGTATCAGATACCCGATGCGGCGCACGCATAGGTTCGTTCATACGCACCGACTGTGCATTCCAGACATGCTTTTGGTAGTTGAGGCGGATAGTAGCCCCATCGGTTTGCGCCACCACATAAACTCCCTGCATAGGCGGGATGGTGGTGATGTCGTAGCGCGAATCGAACTGACCCACCGCCAAGACGGGGATAGCGCAGTAGTGCCCCGGCGTGTCATCGCCGTTGCTGCCCAGGTTGGACGCATCCGCCTCCCCGGCGTTCCACTGATTCCACGAACCCGAATTGAACAGGTAGAAAGTGCGCTCCACGCCCTCGGAGAAATCATCGGCGGTGAAGGTAGCCACATCGATAGGCGCGGCGTAACTATTGACAAACACATTCTCGCCCTTCATACCCGTTTCGGTGCGTGTGAGGACCACCTCGTGGTCGCCGTTGATCAGTTGTCCCGAGAAAGAATAGGTAGGTTGCCCATACTGCGTCAGCGCATAGCCGGCAAAAGGTGTCATCGTAAACGATGCCGTCTTTTCAGTCCAGCCGTTCTGCTCGTCCCATAGATATATCCAAGTACGGCTGTCCTTATCGAACTGCACCCCGTCGGCAGGCGCACCCACATACTGCCAAGTGGCGTCTTTGTCCACACCCGTATCGAGTGTCGATTTGGTGGCATAGCGGATAGTGGCGACGGGCATCGGCGTAGTAGCATCGGGCGAAAGACGGAAGAAACCTGCACCCTGCGGAGTGTTTTCGATAGTCAGGTTATCTTTGTTTGCCCCCGAGATACCGCCGGCATACACCGTCAGACCGCCCGTAGGAGCGATAGTGATACTGCCGCCTTCTTTGATGAGGACACTATACGCCTCCACAGCGGTGTTTATTAGCACAGGGCAGGCTATCTCCACAGGACTGGCCGCATCGGGCAGCAGACCATGGTCTTGGGTAGCGTTGTATGTCCAAAGGGTGGGATTGCTCCACTCGCCCGCTGCTACATCAAAAGTAAAGACCTTATCCAACTCAATATGAACAGATACGGGTATCTCAAGGTAGTCGCCCGCCGAGGTACGGAAGCGGATAGTATCTTGGCAATCAACGGGTTGTGAGAACTTGCCTTGCAGGCGAAAACGGTAAGTACCAAAATCGCCGCAGTCGTTGTCGATCGTCTGGAGCGGCAGTAAGGACAAGGCACCGCCGTTGTGGTTGGTAAGCGAATAGTGGATCAGCGGAATATCGGAGTAGTGTATCTCTATGGTCTGCGATACGGGGCGATTGACAAACGCATTGATGGTCAGCGACTTATCGGATGCCGTAAGGTACGATTTCTCCGTAACCTTCACATTGCGGACATATTTGTAGAGTGTAGCCCCTACCGTGGTGGCAAAGCGAATATGCGTCGTACCCTCGGGGATGTCGTATGGACCGAACGACTGATAGTCGGTGGACAAACTCGGGTTGGTCAGGTTCGCCCACGAGAGTGCATTGTCGGTGGAGTACTGTACATGAAAATAATTGTTGCCAAATATCGAGTGAGTTTGTTCATACGCCTCAAAGGTGAGTTGGTCGGGGATACCGCTCAAAGGCATGGGGTCGGTGCTATTGATAGTATAAATTCGTTGCACATCAGGCGCATAGAGCGACAGGCTCTTGCATGATTCGCCCTGCCTGCAAGCGCGGATCTCACGAGTGGCAGTAGCGGTAGCATAAGTATCGTTCTCCTCAGTGGTGGCGTGGATATAAGTCGTACCGATCGACCGTATATGGAGCGAATAAGTGCCCTCGCCATGGTCTATCAGTTCGGCTATAGAGGTGTCTTCAATCGTGTAGCGAATAGGCACATTGGTAGGCACACCCAGACTATCTGCGGCATAAGCGGTTAGCCGAGTAGTCTCATCGATACTACCGTCAGCATTCGCCACATACCCCATTAGGTTTTGATTCCAACGGATATGGTGTTCACCTTTGGTGATACCATGCAGAGTAATCGCCTGATTATCAATATACAGCGTAGCCGAATGCTCACCGAGAGCAGAATGTAGATAGCGAATAGAGATAGTAGCCGTACCGAATTTGCCGACAGAGGCATTGTTCTCAATAGCGACTTCAAACTGCTTATCGGGGTCAGAAAGGGAATATTGTAGTGGCGACACATTCGACCAATCGAGCGAGATGGTCTGCGTAGCAACCGCCGAATTAAGCAGTTGCACGCCAAAGTCGATGGACTTACCTTCCACATTCTCAACATATCGCGCCATAGATACTTTGATATCCTTCAGCACTTTATAGCCGGTAGCACCAACCTCAGTATAAAATTTTATCTTAGTGGCTCGCCTATCTATTGACAGCGAATAAGCCTTGTATTTGTTTTTGGGTGAATACTCGCTCAACAAGTCTTTCCAAGCACCATCCACATATTGTGCGACATGCAAATCGCCGCCAGAGAAACCAATGTAAGGCTCACTTTTGGCAGAGAAAGTCAATTTTTCACCTGGTCCATTGAGATTATATTCTATGTCCCATATTGTACGATGTGTTTGTTCTCCGCTTTTGTTGAGAACATCATATTGCCCGGTAATGCCGTCGGTTCCGGCATACGCAGGCCACTCTGCGTGCAGAGAGAGAGCAGAGAAACAGGAGAGAACAACTACAGAAAACCACTTAGTAAGGTCGATATGTTTCATCATTTGCACCTATAAAATAGTACCTTATATAACGCTTAGAACTAAACAAGCAAGTCTATCAAGACTAAACTAACAGTCTATTAAGACTAAACAGGTAGCCTCTTCGGACTAAACTAGTAAGTCGTTTAGGACTAAACCAAAAACGGTGCAAAATTATGATTTATCTATTGAATATGCAAATAAACGGGCAAAAATAGGTACGATTATTAATAATAAACACCATAATCGTAACATTAGGAAATTTTACAGACCATTTCCCTCTATGCAGAATATACCCATCGCCTCTGCCTACTCCTTACACACAAAAGAGAGTGTCTGATATATTTTTAAAAACAAACTATCCTTTGATTGCCCTGTCCAAAATCAATCGTATTTATTTTGGTAATTAGTGATTATCAGATGCTCTACATCTTTATCATTTCTATTCATAAAACTAACGAGATACTTCTTATCAAATTTTCTAATATAGATACCCGGTTTATCGTACAAAGAATATATAAAATCTGTATACTTGATAATCATTAGCCACTTACCCTTACATTCATTGCACAAATAGTTTGCTAATCTTATTTGATCATCCTTGCCAAATTCATTCTTTGCGTAAGTAGAAAACTCTGTATCATAAGGTGGATCCAAAAAAATAAAATCTTTATCTTTAGGCGGATAAGTACGGAAGAACTCTTCAAAGTCAAGATTAGTGATAGTAGTTTCCGCAAAATGCTCTAATACCTCCTTAGATTTATAGTATTCTATCTTTGTATTCATTAGTTTATGGTTATAACTGATACCACCATAAGGCACATTGAATTCGCCATTTGCATTATAGCGGAACATACCACTATAAGCATAATTGCGTAGATAGACAAATAAAGCAGTTCTAAGTGCCGCATTTTGTTGCATCAATTCTACATCATTGTAGAGGCCTCTAAAGTACATATACAAGGCACCCATAAAAGCAGTTTCAATATTATCAAAAATGTCAGCATCTGGCATATGTCCCCTTTCCATTTCTATCTTGTGCATTCTTAACACCTTATGTATTAAAGTACCGCTCAATTCATTCTTGTAGAGATTGAGTTTCCATTCAAATGCAGACGGAAGTACATCACGCAAATTCTCCCATTCTTTTTGTACAAATAGATGCAATTTGCCTTTGGTCGTATTCTCACCGCATTTTCCGTTTCGCAAGTCTAAGTACCAATCTACAAGTTCTCTATGTAAAGCAACAAATTGCAACATATTATTCCAAGCGGAAATAATCTCATTTATCCAGCGGAAAACAGTTTGATCTTGTATAGCAATGGCACGGTATAAAGAAATAAGTTCCTCGGATTTATCATTTATCAGCAAATGTTGCGCCGTAAAAGACATAAAAACAGAACCACCACCTACAAATGGTTCGTAGTAATTATCAAAGTATTCGGGCGCATATCGTCTAATGTGCGAGATTTCTTTCTCTTTTCCACCAGGCCATTTAATAATCGGTTTTAAATCTGAAAATCTATTCATACTGTTTGGCACAGCAGAATGTGTTGCCTGCGGCTCAAACAAAGATGCTGTCAATGATTGTTCTTTAATTCTCATTTCTGCTGCTTTATAATACTCGGGATTTATCTCAAACCCGATAAATTTTCTATTCAACATAAGAGCGGCTACCCCTGTTGACCCTACTCCCATAAACGGATCAAATACAACATCGTTTTCGTTGCTTGCTATAGTGATTAGTTTTTTCAAAATAGCAACCGGTTTTTGAGCTGGATGTTTAGGATTACTCAGTCGCTCGGGGCGCATACAAATGGGACTTTCTATAAAATTATGCATTTCTGCCTGCGAAATAAAATTCCAAGTGTGCTTTTTATTCCAACAGGTATATACCATCTCACAACTATTGAGAAAACCCGCTTTGAATATCTTAGGCGCAGGATTGGTCTTATGCCATACTAAAAAGTTAGTCGCATCAAATCTTTCATCCAATAAATCATACCACTTACCTATCTGGTTGTACGATGTAAATATAAATAAGTTGCCTGTAGGTTTTAGAATACGAATAAACTCATCCACCCATTCTTCAGGCTTAAATTCAATCAAATCCCACGGAGCCAAATCATTATTCATTGCGCTACGCCCTGGAAGTGGTATATTGCCGGTAGAATGTTGTGCCAAATTATAAGGAGGATCAGTCAGTATTAAATCGACAGACTCATTCGGTATCTGTTTTATTAAGCAATGACTATCACCAGCACTTATATGATATGGTAGTAGCCAAGAAATCATTGAGGAAGATACGCATTCTTAATGCGGGATAATGCTTCAATTATTAGTGGTGCATTTTTTCTATATTCATCCAATACTATCTCGTATCCATCTTCTGATTTGCAGACCAAGTTCCAAAACTTACTACTAATTAGCAATTCATCCTCAGCAAAGAATTGTAATACACGACCTTGCTTCCAAGGTTTTCCCTCTCCATATCGATTATAGGCAGTAGCAAAGCAAATCTTTATATTATCCTCTGCCCCTAAGGTATTAGACAATATACAATACTGTTCCAGTAGGGCTTCTTTTTCGGAACGAGCCTTTTTATTATCCAAATCTCCACCTATCTTGAGTTCTATTAAGTAATGCATACCTGTTTCTGTATCTTTCAGGTAATAGTCACTCTCGTGTCGTTTACTATGTGCAGAGCCATCAGATTTCCGGTGACTGATACCTATGTAGTCGGCAACTTGCGGCTTTTTGTGTTCTGCACCATGTGTATTTTTATAGCATTCCAATAATTCGGCTATATAATCGGTCTGTTCTTGATATATAAGTCCTTCCACATGCTGACTTACTTCATAGTGCAGGCTTGCGATATTGATTGCCATTTTCTCCAACATATTACCTAGGCTACTATCCAACGAGCGAGCTAAGGCGGAATAGTACTGAATATCTGCACCCAAGGCGGCAATAAACACATTGTGAATTTTCATGTTGATAGTACCTTCCTCATCATCTACTTCCGAAAGATGTCTGTCAGAAAAACCTGAAGCGTATGCTTCTATCATACTTCGTACTACGGCGCGTATAGCCTTTTCATTTGCGATAGTCATAATCTTTCTATTATTTTTTGTTGCAAAGGTAGCATATTTTCGGTAGATATGCAAGCGATTCGAAAATAAATCAGCAAAAGTACCATTCTACCTATTTGTTTTTCAATGGTATCCAACAAAAGATAGCCAAAATAACGATGATACTTTTTTGCGCATTTGGTATAAAATAGCCACACATAACTTGTTGTCGTACAATGCTATTTTTATGTTCAACACAATCGCTTTTAAGAGTACGCAAAAGCAGCCCAGCAACGAGATGTTGTCGGGCTGACATAGATTTAATTAGCGTGGTGCAAACGCGCTCGCAATAATACCAACTTGGCAAATGCGCTCGCAGTAACACTAAGCAACGAACACACTATGCACTCAATAGCATGGAAGGAATATCCGTACCACCTATTAACAGGTGCGCTCGCAGTAGTACTAACCAACGAATGCGCTATGCACGCAATAGCACGGCTTAGCGGACGCGCTCGCAGTAACTGCCATCGCGGGTATCGACACGGATGGTCTCGCCCTCGTTGATGAAGAGAGGTACACGGATCTCAGCACCGGTCTCCAACTTAGCAGGTTTGAGAGTGTTGGTAGCGGTATCGCCTTTGAGACCCGGCTCGGTGTAAGCCACTTGGAGTTCTACCTTAGCAGGGAGTTCGGCGAAGAGGATGGTGTCGGTAGAAGCGTCGCTGACAACATCTACTACGAAACCCTCTTTCAAGAAATCAACACCCGTAATCAGGTCGTGAGCGATAGGCACTTGCTCGTAGGTCTCTTGGTTCATAAAGATATAGTCCTCACCCTCTTTGTAGAGGTATTGATAGGGGCGACGCTCTACGCGTACATCCTCGAGTTTCTCGCCGATATTGAAGCGACGCTCCAACACACGACCATCTACTACATCTTTGAATTTCACACGCATGATTGTGTTACCTTTGCCGGGTTTGACATGGAGGAACTCAATCACAAAATACAGACGGCCGTCCATGCGGATACAAACGCCGTTCTTTACATCTTGAGAGTTAATCATATATATTCCTGATGAATTTAATAAAATGGCATAGCATATAGGCTGCAAAGTTACACAAAAAAACTGAAACGACCAAATTCAGAGAAAATAATTTCGTATTCTTTGTATAATTATTCATTTTTTCGTATCTTTGCAGTCGAAAGAACAACGAATTACGAACCTACCAAAAAAGTATTTGTGTATGGGAGACTTTTTCTCTTCGCTTGACATTTGGCAGATACTGCCTGCGTTTGTGTTTCTGATAGCCATCATCGACCCTCTCGGCAATATGCCGATCACGATGAACATGGAGCAGAAAGGGGTTAAGATCAGTCCGTGGCGTGTATCGCTAGCGTCGGCAATCATCTTAATCGGCTTTTTGCTGCTCGGAGAATGGATACTGAAACTGTTTGGTGTAAAGATTGAGTACTTTGCGATAGCGGGCGGTTTCATCATCTTCTTGATGGCTTTGGAGATGATTTTGGACATCACTTTCTTTAAGACCGACATAGGCGGTTCGGGCAACTTAGTGCCGTTGGCCTTCCCGATGTATGCAGGTCCGGGAGCGTTCACGGCATTGATTGCGATGACTGCGGAGTACTCCACGCCGAAC
>ENA-UEQL01001782-UEQL01001782.1-human-gut-metagenome-genome-assembly--contig:-NODE-1782-length-14751-cov-19.227613_pt1 | contig 14751 bp, 17 predicted proteins | sample MGYA00242905_ERZ507926 | MGnify/ENA primary metagenome ERZ507926 (study PRJEB26167, sample SAMN06115531) | human gut metagenome | host: Homo sapiens | place: China:Henan | collected 2015-09-09...
GAAAGCTACAATAACAACGGCAAGAGCCAAGATGATGTAACCGAGCTCATGACTATACTTTAATGCCTGCTGATATATACATTATTATATGAAAACGCTTACAAAAGTACAATAATAATTTCAGATAGACATAATAAATACTCATACATTGAACGGAAGAACCGCTTTATACTTCATCTTCTTCCTCTTCAGCAGAAGCGTTGGTATCCAACTTCTCATCCTTTGAAATAGAAATACTACCCATTCGGGAAATTTTAAGTACCAGAGGTACATATTCATCACTGGTAACATCAGGCGACCCAACACTTGCTGCGAAGTAAAGATAATCACCTTCTGCTTTCACATACACAATACCGAGCAAAGCACCCATGTCCTGTGTATGTTTGTCAATATAGGATGTGAAATCTTTCTTTGTGAAAGTACGGCTAAAGAATTCTGAGCCATCACTTCTCAATACCTTAACCGAAATTCTGTTATCATAATACTTGGTGTTTTCGTCCAACTGGAGAACCGGAAGTTCCTTGTCAGAACTACGCTTCACCACCACTTTATAATGGGAACCAACCCAGTCAGCCTCCCTGGTCTGCTCATAATCACTCATTTTCTGAGTAGCTTTGTTCACAACCTTAGCCACCGGTTTAGGAGCAATAATGATATTACTCTTCTTCTTTTCAGTACAAGCCGTCAAGCTAGAAATAGCCAAAAGACCTATTAATATGTAATCAATTCGTTTCATTCCGTTATTTTTTCTTACTGCAAAAGTACATTTTTCTTTTGAAATAGCCAAAGAAAAGAACCGAAATCTACATTCTTACACAAAATCAGACGCAAAAAGACGCCTACTTTCACAAGCAGACGCCTTAACATACCTAAATACTAACTAATAAATTTCCTATTGAATCTTACACGATATAATAAAAGTTCAGTTTATGAATTCTAATCGTAACTTTGACGAAAAGAAAATGAAAAGGTTTAATCAAGATATAAAAAAAAGTGCTTTTTCTGCTTTTTTTTTCATTTCTTAGCAAAAGAACATCAAAAAACATGATTTTGTTTTGTTTTTCGAACAATTTGCCGTACCTTTGCAGCATAATAAAGACATTAAGTATGAAAAATAGGTTAATATTTATCATTTCTGTATTTTTTGCCTTCGTTTCATGTTCGCATCAGCAAACAGAAAAGAAGGAGCAAGTCATCGACACAATACCTGTGATGGTGATGCAGATACAGAAATGCAATCGCTTATATACAGCAGAAGCTCATGTTCATAAGATTATAACACATGATGACCAGCTCAATCTGAAGGGCTCACTGTTCAAGAAAGACTTTAATATTCATGTTCCCGGCTCAAACCGCAAGGTGGCCATTCCGATGGATGCGACATTAAAAGCTTATGTAGACTTTTCAGGATTCTCTGCTAAGAACGTTAACCGACAAGGTGACAAGATAGAAATCATCTTACCAGACCCAAAAGTGATGCTCACCAGCAGTAAAATCAATCACGAAGGTGTAAGACAATTCGTTTCACTCACCAGAAGAAACTACAGTGATGCAGAACTGTCACAATTCGAACAACAAGGCAGGGAAAGTATCATTCGCGATATCCCGAACCTAGATATTCTTGAACAGGCACGCCAAAGTGCAGCAAACACCCTGATTCCGATGCTACAGGACATGGGATTCGCTGAAGAGAATATCAAAATCAGTTTCAGGAAGAAATTCACATTCAACGATCTGAAGACTCTTCTGGATAAGACTACTATCGAAAAGAATCACTAAGCGAGGAGAACAATGATATGAAAAGAATACAAATCATCGTACTATTAGCACTGATCCTTATTCTGGGTGGAGCCTTCTATTGGCTCACCAAAGACAACGAGGTCAGCGTGGTACAGGAAGATAAGACAACCCTCTCACCCACTCAGGTAGAAAGCATCGAGAATATCGGTCAATGGGAATTTCTATCTGTAAGTGATGAAGAACTGATAGATACTATACGCCGTGGCTTTTGGGGCGACGACCAACTGGTACGTATCTATTACGGAACGTTGCGCTTGGGTATCGATATGAAGGATGTAAAAAAAGGATGGCTACAAGCCAGCCAGGACAGCATCGTATGCACTTTACCTCCTATCAAACTGCTAGACCATAACTTCATAGACGAAGCGAAGACCAAGAGTTTCTTTGAAGAAGGAAAATGGACAGGCAGCGACAGACAGGCTATGTATGAGCGTGCTTATCAAGCCATGAAGAAACGTTGCTTAAACCGCACCAATATCTATACAGCACAGGCGAATGCCAAAACTCAGTTTAGAGAGATGCTGAAAGCAATGGGATTCAAAAACGTAAAGATAGAATTTGAGAAATAACAAGGTTACTGAACTTTCGCATATCAGGAAGTTAAGGAGTTAAGACGTATGTCTTTCTGCTTAAAAACTACGCCAAAAAGACTATTGTCTTAACTCCTCAGCGACCGTAGGGAGCGATAACTCCGTTAACTCCTTTAACTTCTTTAACTTCTGAACTTGCGAAATTTGAATTAGGTATAAAAAATATAGATATAAGATAAACATAAAATTTTTAAGAGATGGATGCAATAAACGATTTTTTCACCGCATTTAGTTCATTCCTGTGGGGATGGCCTATGATTATCCTGCTGTTGGGAACCCACATCTTTCTGACCATCCGCTTGCACTTTCCACAACGCAAGATTTTCAAGGCAATCAAACTGTCTGTAAAGAAAGACAAGAATGCCACAGGAGATGTTTCACAGTTCAGAGCACTGGCAACAGCACTGGCAGCTACAATTGGTACCGGTAACATCATCGGTGTGGCTACAGCTATCGCTCTTGGCGGACCAGGAGCCGTACTCTGGTGCTGGTTAACCGGTGTCTTTGGTATTTCTACCAAATATGCCGAAGGATTACTCGCCGTAAAATATCGCGTAAAGACCAAGCGAGGTACGATGTTGGGTGGTCCTATGTATGCCCTGGAAAAAGGATTGGGCTGGAAATGGCTTGCAGTCCTGTTCGCCCTCTTTGCCGCATTGGCATCATTCGGAATCGGTAGCACGGTACAGGCAAATGCCATCTCTACCCTGGTAGAAAACCAATACGGCATTTCTCCATACATTACTGGAGCCATCGTTACGGCTTTAGGAGCTGCAGTGATTCTTGGAGGCGTGAAAAGTATCTCCAAGGTTTGTGGCATGCTGGTACCTTTCATGGCACTCTTTTATGTATTAGGCTGCATCTACATTCTCTGTGTAAATCATGCTTATTTATTGCCTGCCATCCACGTAATCTTTGACTCTGCATTCACAACAAAGGCTGCAGGTGGCGGCTTCGCTGGAAGTACCATGATGATCGCAGCCCGCTATGGTATAGCCCGCGGATTGTTCTCTAACGAAAGTGGTCTGGGCTCGGCACCCATCGTTGCTGCAGCAGCCCAAACCCGTAACCCTGTGCGTCAGGCATTGGTTTCATCTACCGGTACCTTTTGGGATACTGTCATCATCTGTGCCCTTACAGGTCTTGTCATCACCTCAAGTATCATAGCATATCCAGACATTGACTACCATAACGGAGCAGCACTCACCAAGGCTGCCTTCAGTAAGATTCCATATATCGGAGCTCCGATATTGACCATCGGACTGGCAACATTTGCATTCAGTACGACATTGGGATGGAGTTATTATGGAGAACGGTGTGTAGAATATCTGAAAGGCAAAAAGTGGATGCTCTGTTTCCGCTTAGTCTATATTGCTACTATCTTCCTGGGTAGTGTCATCAGTCTGGGACTGGTTTGGAACATTGCCGACTGCATGAATGCTTTAATGGCCATACCAAACCTTATCTCCTTGCTCTGCCTGAGTGGTATCATAGTGCATGAAACCAGAAAGTATCTGTGGAGAGACCAGTTAGATAAAGACATGGACGAAAAAGAAATAGAGGAATTAGAATAAAAGACACAGAAAGGAAATACCCTGAATGGGAGTAAAAATACAAAAGCTCGGCATTGCATCACTGCAGACCGAGCTTTTATTATTAAATCAACAAAAACTACTAAAATATCTTTCTAAAAACCAAAAAACCTATTCGTTATGAACTTATGGTGCAAAGATACTACAGTTTGCGCAATAAACAGCACATTTTCTGTTGATTTCTATACTTTTTATTGGGCAAACGTTTGCACAGTTTGCCCTATCAGATTACAATTTATACTGAAGATGTTTCATTGCATGACCACCCCAAGTGGTATCATTGACATATTGGAAACCAACCTTCGTATAGAGACGCTCCGCTTTCGGATTGCCTTTATCACAAAGCAAACCTACAGCAGGAAGTCCTAATTCTCTTGCGCGAGAGATAGCAGCATCCAACAGTTTAGATGCAATACCTTTTCCACGGTATTGGTTAGAAACTGCCAAACTATCCAAATAGAACTCACCTTCCTCTGTTTCAAGCTCCATAGCCGAATAGTCTATTCCAAAAGCCACGATTGCCGCCTCAATAAAGCGCTTACGTAATCTTTTGACGTCAGCACCATCGTATGCAACCAAGATGCCAACAAGAATGCCATCAGTAGACATAGCAACCAATGTATTCTTATAACTATACTGACTGTCCTCCATCTCTACAAGTTTAGTCATCATACGGTGAAAATCAACCAATGTATGCTGAGGACCAGCAAAATTTTGGCAACACTGCGCATTCATCGCCTCCATGATAAGCGATGCGATATGCGAAGCCTTGTCTGGCGTAGCCTGTTCTATTTGAATTTTCATTATACTATTTTTTGTTTATTGTTTTATTATTGTTATTTCTTTCATGCTCCAGCATCGTGAGGAAATTCTATAAAGATTACTTTTTCCATGATTGCTGATTGGGTTTGATGCCTTATCGTTTACAAAGTTACGTATATTTTTTGATAAGAGCAAGTTTTTTATATTTTTTATTCGAAAAAGTTTTTTTATTCGAAAAAAAGATGTATCTTTGCCGCAGGTTTTGAAGCTAAATTTCTATTACTAGCATAATAGAGATACCCAAATCCCTTGGGTCCCAATGCTTCAAAACCTTTTTCGTTTTTAAGAGCGAAAAAGGAATACACCGAAAGAGTGTATCCTTCTTCGCAATATAAATCCTTAATGTTTTGATTTTCAGAATATTACTATAATCACAAAGCTACAGAAGCATCCTTTAAGTCTACAGCCTGAGCCTTGAGGGTTCCCTTTCCTTTTATCACAACGACACATTTTCCGAAGAATGCCTTGCGATGTGAATCGGTGAAACGCTCCAAAGAAATAACTGCTACGGGCAGGATAAGCATAAGGAGTAGGTTCACCGATATAATCGAAACCGGTCCAGATAAACTGTCCGCCCACAAAGTCGTTGTGCTTCACCACATCCCAGGTTTCTTCGTGGGTACTGCTCCATGATGCGTGTTTTATGTCCCAATGCCAACAGATTACCTGCCAGAATACAAAAAACAGGATACAAAAAAGATGAGGGCACATACTGAATACTGCCCCCATCTGATATGGTTATTACTGCTTAAAAACAAATTTCTTCTGTCCGGGATAGTTAACGAATATCGCTACCAGCAGAGATACAATACTCTTCGGAATCATATAATGCAGCTGAATATGTTCGTGCGCATTCAGAAATTCGGTCAGGGCGATAGTGCCGCCCGAATTGAGCATCCAGCTGATACCCCAGATGATAAAATAGCGCCAGGCTACACTCTTTTTCTTGCTCTTGGAATCGCCGAACACATAACGGTAATTCAGTATGCAGTTGGTAATGCCGCCACTTATCACTCCCAGCGCATTGGCAAGTCCGTAATAAATGCCGATGATATCTGAGAGGAAGAATGCCAGTCCGAAGTCTACCACTGAGGCGCAGGAGGCGGTCAGTTCCGCCTTGCCGAAGGTTACGAGTTCTTCTTTAATCTTGCCCATATTCTCTTGGATTCCATTAGCAGTACGCCTACTATCGTAGTAAGAATACCCAACATGACATCGATGATATAATGATGACCGGAATAGACTGCCGTCCACCAGATGCCCAGACAGATGCAGGCGAAGAGCACCACCGTATACCAGCGTTTACGGCTCATCACAGCATAAATCGTAGTGAGGAACATATAGGCAGCATGCAGGCTAGGCACGGCAGCAAAGACATTGGCATTCTTGCCGTAGAGTCCGTGGAACACTTGCAGTCCGGTCATTGCGTCCCATCTGCCCAGACCAGCCACATTGCCCGGTGTATTGAGCACAGCCTTGAAGCCATAGTTCATCGCATACCAGGGCGGAGCAGCCGGATAGATGTAATAGCCGATGAAGCCGATGACATTCACCAGCAGGAAAGCCCAGGAGAAACGTCTGAACCATTTAAGCTGTTTCGTAAGATACAGATAAAGGGCAAAGGCGATAGGCACCGGAACCCAGCAGAGATAGAAGATGCCTGCCCAGAAATCGGCAAAACCGCAATGGTGAACCTTGAAGTATTCGCCCGGAATCATCAGCTGGCTATGGTCGGCTACAGCCTGCAGTTCTGCGCTGGATGAAGCAGCAATGCCGAAGAGCGACTTTTCTGCATGATAGAGATTCGCCACGTCAATATCGTTCACCATATAGTTTGGATAAAGGCGCATCGAATCGTAGATGATTCCAAAGAGGAACCAAGGCAGAAAATAGAAGGCAAAACGGCGTGTCTTCTTCCAGGCTGCGAGTACCGCCAGGAGGATAATCAGATAGATACTAAACACTTTTTTCTACTTTTTTTATTCAAGTTTTGCAAGTTCAGGAGTTAAAGAAGTTAAAGAAGTTATCGCTCCCTACGATCGCTGAGGAGTTAAGACAATAGTCTTTTTGTCGTCGTTTTTAAGCTGAAAGACATACGTCTTAACTCCTTAACTTCCTTAACTCCTTTAACTTCCTGATATGCGAAAGTTCAGTTTATTATTTATGAGCGTTCATCACAACATAACAATGCCAGATGCGCCAGAAAGCGGTGATGTTTGCCAGAACGGCAATCAAAATCATTCCGCCAGCCAGCCACCAGATATTGCCTGTAAAGCCGGTAATCATCGCAGTAACAGCAGTAACGACAACGCGCTCAGGACGCTGCATGAAACCTACCTTACACTCAATATCCAAACCCTCAGCACGGGCACGGACATAACTTACCATCACAGAACCGATCATCGCTGCAAAGGTGACTACGCCCATCCAGAACCAGGTCATATCGCCCTGCATACGTACGAAGATGAGGCAGATGCCAAAGAGACTTACCAGTTCGCTGTAACGGTCGAGTGTAGAATCCCAGAGTGCACCGAAGAGACTGCTCTTGCCGCTCATACGTGCCAGACGGCCATCCATCATATCGAAGAGACCGGCTGCCAGGATGATGAATCCACCCCATCCTACAGTAACCATGCAAGATGCATAATCAGCCTGCTCAGTTCCGAGCATCCATGCAGCATTGAGGAAGAAACCGGCTGCCACGATATTGCCCAGGAATCCTACGAAGGTAACAATGTTAGGAGTAATACCTACTGCTATCATCGCCTTGATAAGTGGATTGATGATGGCATAGATAACTTTTTGTAAGAAATCTCTATAATTCATATTTTAATCTATTTTTTATTGTCTGTTTAAGAAATGTCTGTTTAAGAAATGTCTGTTTAAGAATTTGTTTCTTTAAGAAATGCCAGACTAGATGATTCCTGCCGAAACCAGTATGATTTTGATGATGATTAAAGAAACGGCTGCATAGAAGCCGCCCAGCAGATCATCAGCCATCACATAGAAGGCGCCCTGCCTGTTATCCAGTTTCTTGATGCCCAGCGGTTTCACCATATCAAAGAAGCGGAAGAGAACAAGTGCCACCAATGCCCACCACCAGGCATCTTTCACTTCGCCCTGTGCCGTAAGCGGGGTCAGCAACGACAGGGGAATCCACACGCCAGCCATCTCATCGATGACCACACGGTTGGGATCCTCGCCCCAATAAGGCTGCAACTGCGCTGTTGCCCAAGTGCCCAGAATGGTAGAAACAATGACGAGAAAGAAGGTGATGCTCTGCAGACTCTCGCCCGTAATACCGAGTCCGTAAGCCAGGGCTGCCCAGATGAGGGTTGCCAATACAGAGCCAGCCGTTCCCGGTCCCCAAGGCCAGAAGCCACTGCCGAAACCGGTGCCTATGATGACGGGCAGCAAAGGAGGCCGCTCGTCGGTAAGATTTCCCTTGTTATTCATTCTCTTGATGTTTAATAAGCCCGCAGAAGGGCGTTTCTTCTTTAAATTTCAGTGTGCAAAATTACGCTAAAAAATTAAATTAACCAAATAGTTTTCTGTTATTTTTCTGAATTTCATCAGATATTGACAGATAAACAGGTGAAATAGAGCAATATGAAGGAGTTTTATACCACTCAGGCTCGCACGGCGAAGAGTAAGAACAGGCTGCAGAAGGAACTGTATGGAAGCCTTTTTCTGAAAATCTCATAAAAAACTGAAATAATGAATAGGTTTTTGCGTCTATTTACGAATAATGTTATAACTTTGCATCCTGAAAAGATTAAATCATGGGCGGAGAGCCCCTATATATATAATAAGGTATAAAAAATGAAAGGTATTAAAAAGTTGTATTTTACAGTCATCCTTCTGATGATTTCTACGCTTCAGATGATGGCTCAGCAGAAGATAACAGGCCGTGTCATCGATGACGACGGTTTTGCCGTACCGTATGCAAGCGTGCAATACAAAGGACATAAAATCGCAGTTTCAAGCAACGGAGAAGGTAAGTTTACCATTGATAAGAAGCCGGGACTCATGCTCACCGTAAGCGCACTGAGCTACAAGAGCACATCGGTGAAGGTTGACGAAAAGACCAACTTTCTGGAAATCAAACTGAAAGACGATACGCACAAACTTACCGAAGTGGTGGTAAAATCGAAAAAAGGCCGCTACAAGCGTAAGGATAATCCTGCCGTAGAACTGATGCGGCGCGTGATTGCTGCCAAGAAAAAGAGCGACCTGAGCAACCACGACTATGTGCAATATGATAAGTATCAGAAGATTACGCTCGCGCTCAACGACCTGAAGAAAGAGCAGTTGGAGAGCAAGTTCTTCCAGCGCCGCCAGTATCTCCTCGACCAGGTAGAAACCTCTCCGTACAACGGAAAGCTCACCCTGCCTGTCAGCATCGACGAAACGGTTTCACAGCACATTTACCGCAAAGATCCGAAGACCGAAAAGGACATCATCAAGGGTCAGCAGAGCAATGGAATCGGACAGGTAATCCAGACCGGAGAGATTCTCAACACCGCCCTGAAAGAGGTGTTCACCGATGTGGACATCTACGATGATTACGTGCGCCTGCTGCAGTATCCCTTCCCATCTCCTATCGGCAGAACAGCCATCAGCTTCTACCATTACTACATCGAAGATACGGTGTATGTGGAAAGAGACCTGTGCTACCATCTGCAGTTTATCCCAGCCAACAGCCAGGACTTCGGATTCCGAGGCGAACTCTATGTGCTTGCCGACAGCAGCCTGCACGTGAAGAAATGTAACCTCTACATGCCTCACAACAGCGATGTAAACTGGGTTACTGACATGAAGATTGAACAGGAGTACACCAAGCTCGACAACGGCGAGTGGGTGCTCACTAAAGACGATATGATAGCCGAACTGCACGTCAACAAGCTCCTTCAGGACCTGCTGGTGGTGCGAAACACGCGAATCACCGATTATGCCTTCGATGCCTTGCCGAAGCAGCTCTTCAAGGGCAAGGCGAAGATCAGGCACGATATGGATGCGATGAACCGCGATGAGGCTTACTGGAACAAATACCGGCAGGTGGGCCTCACGAAAAGTGAATCGTCGATGGACAGTTTTATCCACCGCATGGAGAACTCCAAGGGATTCAAATACATCATCTTCGGTGTGAGAGCCCTGATGGAGAACTATGTGGAAGTGGCTCATACCAAGGGCAAGAAGGTAACGGTGAAAGACAGTCTGGGTGTTGAAAGAGACAGCATCATCAACGACCGCCGCAGCCTCTTCGACCTCGGACCTATCAACACGTTCCTCTCCAACAACTACGTAGACGGTGTGCGCCTGCGTCTGGCGGGCAGAACGATGGCAGCCCTCAACCCTCACTTCTTCTGGGATGGTTACGGTGCCTACGGTCTGAAGAGCAACAAGTGGTATTACGGCCATGTGCTCACCTATTCGTTCAACAAGAAGAAAAACAGTCCGTTCGAGTTCCCGATGCGCAAGCTTACCTTCGAGCTGGGGCATGATATTACATCTCCATCCGATGATAACCTGCTGCACAACAAGGACAACTTCTTCATGACCCTCCGTGCCACTACGCAGGACCAGATGTATCAGTATCATCGCCAGAAGGTGACCTTCACCTACGAAACCGACTGGGGCTTCCGCTTCGACACCAGCCTCCGCTGGCAGAGCAACCGCACCGTGGGCAATCTCCACTATTACAGGGTGAGCGACGGAGAGGAAATACGCAAGATACGCACCACTGAGGCGAGTGTAGGCTTAGATTACAACCCGGGTGTCACCTATGTCAACACCAAGCAGCAGCGCCTGCCTATCAACCTTGACAGTCCTGAAATCTCGCTTCGCCACACCATGGGCTTAGACGGATTCATGGGCGGCCAGTATCAGAGCAACCTCACCACGCTGGGCATTTACAAGCGCCAGTGGCTGGGAAGCTTCGGTTATATGGATTTCAACATCGTGGGCAAGGCGCAGTGGAGCAAAGTGCCTTTCACCATGCTCATCCAACCACCGGTCAACCTCTCTATCTTCGAGCAGGAGGCAACCATCAGCATGATGAAGGACTGGGAGTTCCTGAGCGACCGCCAGCTGTTCTGGTCAGTAGCCTGGGATATGAACGGCAAGCTGCTCAACCGCATTCCGCTCATCAAGAAGCTGAAGTGGCGTGAATATGTAGCCATCAAGGGTGTTTGGGGCGATTTGACCAGCAAGAACGACCCGAGCAAGAACCTCAATGATGAGAAGCTCTTCAAGTTCCCTACCAACTCCTATACCTTTGGCAAGACGCCATATTGGGAGTTTGTAGCCGGCGTGCACAACATCTTCAAGTTCTTCGGAATCGATTATGTTCGCCGCCTCAACTATTATGACCATGCAAACATTTCAAAATGGGGCATCCGTATGGGCTTCCTCATGTCATTCTAATAAGAAAAAAGATGCCTTGATGCAGTATTTTTACTGCATCAAGGCATCTGCGTACATATATAAACAACATATAAGAGAGTAAACACAATGAAGATTCTATTAGCAGACAAACAGGACATCACAAGAGCCGGATTAAGCTATGTGATCAGTAAGATAGAGGGTTTGGAAACCCGGACCATCGAAGACAAGGCAGACCTGATGCTTGCCTTAAAGGAGAATGAGGATACGGTTGTAATACTCGACTACACCCTTTTCGACATCAATGATGCTGCCGAGTTACTTATTTTAAACCAGCGTTTCCCATACACGCGCTGGCTACTGTTCAGTGAAGATCTGAGTGCCGATTTCGTGAAGATTCTCATCGCCAGCAGTACGCAGTTCAGCGTATTGCTGAAGGAGTGTTCGCTAATGGAAATCAAGGAGGCGATACGTTTTTGTGTGGCAAGCAACCGTTTTGTCTGCCAGCGCATGATGGAGGTACTTCTGGCTCCGAAACAGGAGGAGCAGGAGAAAATCAACCTCACCAAGACCGAGACAGAGATTCTGAAAGACATTGCGCTGGGAATGACGACGAAAATTTCAACGTTTTACAACAAAACGACGTACTTATAAATCCCGAAAGTAAATTTGTTCTCACAAACCGGGCGGGGACGCAGGGCATAAGTCTCGCTTACGATAAAGACGAGTTTTACGCTGCTCCGAAATTTCCCGACAGATACGAGTTTATAAAATCTCTTGTCGAAAATCCCGAAAACTTCGTGGTGGGTTTTGCGGTAAGCAACGACGCCGGCTTTATTCGCCGCGCGTGTATGAGGTATTCTCTTCCGCAACTGTCTTTCAAATTTTTCGACACCCAGCGACTGGACGCCGCCATTCACAACGAGGGCAACATCCGCAGTCTTCAGAAGGTGATCGATTTATACGGAATAGAGCAGGATGAGGAAAATATTCTGCACAAGTCTGACGACGACGCGTTTTTCACACTCGAAATACTTCAGAAAATGCTGGAAGAAATAGGAATGAGTTTGCCCGAAGCCATAAAAGCTTATCCGCAGTGCTGCGGCGAAACGGCGGACGGCAATATTACGTTCGACGGACACAGCATTTCCAACATCGACAAAATGCGCAAAAAAGACGTAATAGTGTTTCGTATGAATTGCGCCGAACTTAAAAGTCGCTATGCCGGAACCAAAGGCGTGCTGTCGGGCAAAAAAATATCGTTTGAGCGCGCTTTTGAAAGCAAAAATTATCGTAAGATGATTGTGCTTGCGGAAAAAATATATTCGCTTTGCGGCAGACTTTGTTCGTCGCACGATTGCGATTTATTTGTTTGTACCAATGCCGAAAGCACACAGGCCGAACGAGCAAAACAATGCGGAGCGTCTTTGGTTTCCTTGCCGGAGTTCTTGTCCCTGACGGGAATGACGGAGGAAGAGCTTTCTGCGGCTGTCGAAAAAACAGATATAAAAGCATTAAAACAAAAAGCCGATCTTCTTTGAATCTAAAATAAAACGAGCGTACCGAAGTAAACGGTCAGCTCGTTTTTGCGTATTATGCGCTGTAATTGTCTATTTGAACATCTTTGAAAGATTGGCAACCAACTGCTTTATGTCGGTGTTTGTTGTGTTTACGCACAGATCGTAGTTTTCGCGCGCACCCCACTTGTTGCCGGTAAAGTAGGAATAGAATTTCGCACGGTCTTTATCGATGGATTTAATGTGTTTTTCTATCTGCTTGTCGCTCAGATGTTCGGATTCGGGACTTCTTTTTTTGCAGCGAGCTATGCGGCTTTTCATGTCCGCATAAACGAATATCCGGTATGGGTGCTTGTCGCGAAGAATATAATCGGCGCATCTTCCTATAATAACGCAGTCCGATTTATCTGCAAGCGAGTTTATTATTTCGCTTTGCGCACGGTATACCGACTGAATTTGTCCTACATAATATTGATTGAGCGTCGTAAACGACTGTCCTATTGCAATGGGATAAAGCGCATGCGGTTGTTTTTCCAGAATTTGCGCAACGTATTGTTCGGAAAGGGAAGTGTGCTGTGCTATTGCCGCAAGAATTTCTTTGTCATAGTATTCTATGCCGAGCTCTTCCGCAAATCTGCGTCCGAGTTCTCGTCCGCCGCTACCGAATTCTCTTCCTATTGTAATGATTCTGCTCATGGTCGTCTCCTGTTTTCGGTATATTGATATATAAAATTGTACCACGAATTTGGCGTTTTGTCAATAGTATGAGTGAAAAAACAAATAGTTATTGCCGTTTATCTATTATTTTACGGTATTTCCGCTTAAAAACATTGTAAAAATCTATTAAAAAAATTATTTTATAAAAAAATCCTTAAAAAGGTTGACAACTTTTTTGAAATATAGTAAACTGTATTAGAAAGGATGAAATGTTGATCGGAGGTAAGATCGGCATGAAGCTTATTACTGCCGCAAAGTTGCAAGACTATTCTCAACCGGATCCCTATATGATCGAGGCGAACGGTAAGTTTTATATTTATGCTACGGGTGACGACGGAGTAAACGTCTATCGCTCGGACGATTTGTTCGGCGGTGGAATAAAACAAATACAAAACCGGCGCCGTGGAAGGAAAGAAGGAATATTGGGCTCCGTCGGTAATCGAACTCGACGGTAAGTTTTATATGTACGTTTCGTGCATGCCGGAAAAGGCAACCGACACTCACGAACAAGCGATGTTTGTAATGACGGCGGACAAGCCGGAAGGTCCGTTTGAAAACGCTAAGCAAATTTTGCAACCTTTTTCAATTGATTCGCACATTGTCAAAAACGACGCGGGTTTGTATTTGTTTTATTCCATGAACGACTATCAATCTGCTATGGGTGGCACTTATATAGTGGTTGACCGTATGCTCGATCCGTTCACGCCCGAAGGCAAACCCGTGCCGGTAATCCGTCCTTCCTTAAAGGAAGAGCTTTGGGCAAAAGCTCGTTTCCGTCCCGATCAGGATTGGTACACGATTGAGGGTGCTTTCTATTTCCGTAAAGGAGACTGGCACTATGTTTTGTACAGCGGAAACTGCTATGAAAACGAATATTATTTCGTCGGCTATGCCTATGCGCATACAAGCGAAAACGATCTTACAAAAATCAAGTTTCAAAAGTACCCGTCCGACGACGTGTACAAACCTCTGCTCGCAAAAAACGAGTTCGAGGAGGGAACCGGTCACAACAGCGTTATCGAGCATAACGGCGAATTCTACGCCGTCTATCACGGACGCGACTGGAAGCCCAAAACCGAAGGCTATACGGAATATCGTACGGCTCGCATATGCAAACTGAACGTAAACGGAAAGGAAATTACTGCCGAGCGTTACGAGGACAGGGTATAATGCGCGAATGGTTTTCCGACGTCCTGGATAAGGACGAAAGCATTTCGGGTTCGTACAAGCCCGAAAAATTCAAGTTTTTCTTTATGGCAATACTCACGTACTGCGTAGTAGGTCTTACGATAGTTCTGTTTGCAACGCTTGCAGTCATATTCCCTGTCC
>ENA-UEQL01001783-UEQL01001783.1-human-gut-metagenome-genome-assembly--contig:-NODE-1783-length-14747-cov-9.633470_pt1 | contig 14747 bp, 9 predicted proteins | sample MGYA00242905_ERZ507926 | MGnify/ENA primary metagenome ERZ507926 (study PRJEB26167, sample SAMN06115531) | human gut metagenome | host: Homo sapiens | place: China:Henan | collected 2015-09-09 | study...
TAGGGCGGGTGCGTTTACCAGACTTCCCATTCCTTTGCAGGCAGGGGCTTGCGAGAAAGCGTATTGAACAGTTTCCAGAGGGGCGGGCAGAAAATCAGTTTCGTACCACCGGCAATGAACGGGACAAAGAAATACTCGTCACAGATTTCCTTGGTCATGTCGTTGATACCGACCTTGCGGCCTATCTCCTTGCGCTTGATGAAGAACGGGAGCAGAGAGGGCTTAATGAGATAGATATGACGAGCCAGCTTCCGAATCTTGATATCTACATCAAGACCCTGACTGAAAAAGTCCACGTCCAACTGGTAATGACGATGATACTTGAAAAAGTAAATCTCATCGTTTGTCATAGCCATCTTGCGGTTATCGTATTCCAAACCGGCCTCGTCAATAATCAAGCGGCCATCGGTCATCATGTATTTGCCGAAGTCGGATTTTTCGCATTTCATAGCGCCGGTAATGCCAAAATTAGACCAGACCTTACGACCCTTTTTCATGTCCTTTTTGGCAAGGTAGGCGGCAAAGGTAGATTTACCAGCGCCGGGGATTCCGAAGTAAAGAGAGAGCGCCACAGGCTTGGCACGGGGCTTCAACTTGGGGAAATTGATTTTCATAGCATCACCATTCTTGAAAGTGTAGATTCAAGAGGGGGTGTGCGGCGAGCGCACGCACACCCCCTCTTTTTTATTGTCAGGCACGAGCAGACAGCAGACGCTTGAACATACCCACGCCCAGACCACACAGGGGGATAGCCACGCAGGAGATCAGAAGAATGGGCTGACCGGCGATAGTGGAGGCCACAGTGCCGACCCAGCCGATAGCGGCGGTGAACACACTGGTGATGGAAGAAATGATTTCAGCCATAATACGCAATTCCTTTCATTAGATTTTGGGGAGCGCGGGAGCTATCAAGCGCGAGCAGACAGCAGACGCTTGAACAGGCCAACGCCCAGACCACACAGGGGGATAGCCACACAAGCAAGCAGCAAGATAGGCTCATCCGCAATGGTCTTAGCCACAGTACCGACCCAGCCAATAGCGGCGGTGAACACAGTACCGATGGAGGTCAGCAGAGAGCTGACAGTGACAGCAGCAACCTCAGTCGTTCGGCAACGCTCCTTTCATTAGTGATTTCTAAGTAAGCTGCGCACGATACCGACGATAACGGCGAAGCAGATTAGACTGAACAGATAGAAGATAGGCGGCTCAATGAGAAAATCACAAATAGCGCCAAGAATGGCAGTGCAAAAGTCAATCATTTCTGTCATTTTTTGAACACCACCCCTAAAAAGCGGAAGAAGCTCCACAGGACGAGAGAAAACAGGAACACACCGGAAAGCCAATACCAGTCAAGACCAGCAAGGCCGTTGACCGGCTCGATAGAGGACGTGGTAGAGCCGTCCGCCTCCACCGTGGTCACAGTCTGGGTACGCTGGTGGTAGCTGCCAAACACAGAGCGCACCACATAGGGCAAGCCAGCGCTTTCCAGCGTAGGAGGGTCAAGCATGGTGGACTGCTGCGGCGAGGCGGCAGGTTCACCCTGCACAACGATAACTTGAGAGCCGTTATCCGCGCCAGTATCGGCAGCGGCATCCACAGCGGGAGCGGTATCGACCTCATCAACGGTTGAAAGTGTATTTTCAAAATCCATAGCAGTTACCTCACATCATTTTTGCGGGCAGAAGAAACCTTGTACTTTCTACTGCCTCGTGTACCAAAGGACGCAGACGCACTATCCACATTCCCCACGGGGAAACCAAGAGCAAGGGACAGGAAAGACAGACTGACCGGGACAAGCAATAGGCCAATCGCCAGAACAGCAAAGGAAAAGTTAGTGCCGGGTACATTTACCTGAAAGAACTTCCAAGCATTAGAAATGAACATCCGAATACAGGCCATCAAATCAGACAAATAGTGCCACCACCTTTCCCAAAATACCGCCCAAGACGCCGATAAGAAATTGAATCAGCTTGTAAACAGCGATAAGGACAGACACCGCTACAAAGATAAAGAAGAACATGAGAACAGCCGACACCAGCAGAAACAGGGGCGTAGGCAGCCACTTGAACGTGGCGAGAATCAAGTCTATCACTTAACCACCCACCTTCAAGACAATACGCATAAGGCCAAACAGCAGAAAGATACCGAACACAAAGTATATCAGCAGCTTTACCGCAAACGGGAGCGCATCAAAGAAGTCACGGCAAAAGGAGAAGAAGCTGCCAATATCCGTAAGGACAAGAATCAGGTTAGATATCAATCCCATACGCTCCCCTCCGTTCCAGCGCCGGTATCAAAATAGAAGCTGCTCATAGTGTCGATACTTTCACCGGCCTTTGAGAGAGCACCCTCAAAGCACAGCTTATACAGGAAATTCAGCAGTTTGCCAGAAGCTGAAAGCGTATCACCGGCGACCTCACCGACAGGCTTTTTGTTGCCGCCGTCCGTAGTCACATAGAACACATTGAAAGCATCGTTGTCCTCTGTGATATTAACAGTAACATTTTCGACCTTAGACGCAGAGTTTTCAATCAGCTTGTCCAGTCGAGTTGTCACCTCTGTCAAGTCAGCAGCAACGGAAGTAGACGGCTTTGAAAGTGCATTTTCAAGCTTCATGATAGCACCCACAACGGCGGTATCGTCAAAGGTCGGAATGCCGTTGATAGCGTTGATGATATCAGCAGTCTGTGTGTAGCTGTCATAAGTTTCATACTTGCCCGTAATACGGATACGGTCAGCCTTAACGGTGCTATCACCCTCCGGAATCCCTATGAAGATACGGTCAAGCATCGTGCTGACTGCGGAGGGACGAACATACCACACTTCAAACGGAGTACCAGCCTTGGCAAGATTGGCAAGACCCTTCTGCCATGCCGCCAAGTCGGGGAAATCATCAGCAAGATCATGTGAAGCGTGTGACTGCTCCGTACAAGTACCCGCGTGTCATAGAGTTTGTAGAAGAACTTCCAAAGACCATCAGTGGAAAGATTCGTCGTGTGGAAATCCGTGAAAAGGATAAATAATCAGTTGTGGACTGATCGGAGTTTTATTGGTAAAATAATTAAAAATGAAAAAGGTTTTACTTCTTGTGTTTTTAAGTCTGGCCTGGTTGTCAGCAAGTGCGCAAGCCTTGGTTCCTATTACATGGACAGCCTATGGTCTGACTTTTGAGGCTCCAAAAGGGATTTTGGTGGAGGAGGATACAGAGGAGACTTTTCTTCTGAACAATTCCAGGTTTTATATCACCATTCAGTCTTTGGATTCGGATGGTATGACAAAAAGTGACTTGAAGAGTGTATTAAAAGACTATGCCAATGATGACGGGGTGAAAGACCAGTCGGCTGTGCAGGAGTTTGAGTTACTACAGTTTTTCGGTACTTATTTAAAAGGAAGCTGCGAAACAGATCATTGTCTTTATGCTTGTCTGATGACTAAGGCGGCAGGTAGTGGATTTTATATATCTATTATCTATAGCAAGGAAAATGAAAATATTGCCGAAAAAATACTGAAAAGTTTTACAATGGAGGAATAAACAAAAGAGCGTTAATGCTTGTTTCTCAGATAAGAAAGCGTTCAAAATTTACCAGAAAATTACTAGATTATTAATAGCAAATGAAAGGACTGACTTCGTGAGAAGGTAGTCCTTCTTTTTTGTGTAGTTATGAATGTTAAGGGACTCTATGCTCCATGTGTAATATGCTTTGCCGGCATCAGAATATCAAATGATTTTGGGCCATAATAAGGGACATTCAGAAAATAATATAAGTTAGCCAACTAATTTGTAATACTTTAAGTATGCATTAGCTGGCTAACTTATTATTCTATGAATGTTTCAGGTTAAGGCATTAACGTCCGGTCCACCATAAGGGGGTGATGATATTATCTGAGCCTCCTAATAACTCTACAGCTTGTTTATAGCCTTCGGGGTCTGCATTCTCCAGACTGGAAGGATATCGCATACGCTGTGGATAAAATTCCCATTTCTGTCCGTCTTTCCAAGAATTAGGATTCCAGACATTAACCATGTCTGAACCGGTCATTGAACTTTCGTTTGCAGGAATCTCAAAGAATGGTAATCCCAAACGGCGGAAATCCGACCACATTTCCAATACCAAATACGGAGTTTGTGCAATGAATTTTTGAGTGATAATTTTAGTCAGGTGGTCATTCAATGCTTTTCCATATAACGTTTTAGAAGCTGTAGGATATTCATAAGTAACAGTCTTCTGTTCCTTGCTGTATCCATCCACATAAGTCATTTGTTCAGCAGTAGGTTCAGTGGTATGATCAAATTTGACTGAAGTACCTACACGATTGTAGTTGGTGGAATTCAGATAATCATTCACATATTCGCTAACACCAAAGTATTCAAAACTAGCTTTAATACCGTTTTCATAGGCTTCTTTCGCTGTTGTTCCAGTGTTCCAACCATACAATGAAGCTTCTGCTAGCAAGAAATACGTTTCCCATGCTGCAAAGAATATGCGAGATTTTCCCTTACAATAGTCTTTACCCAACATTGGAAGAGTACAGCCGGGGCCATATCCATTTGTCACCAGTTGGTTATAAGCCAAGGTTGGCGACCATCCACCACGCGAACCAGCGGGATAACCATTCCAACAACGAGTTGCATCAATCTTTATTTCTCCGGGATTATCCTTGTTAGGAATCGGATTTCCGTTTTCATCTACTGTGTAAAGAACGAAATCTTTAGCTGTCCTGTCATTATATTTATCTATGTAGTTCTCAGCATTTTCATCATCAGGCAGACAGAATATCTTTAATGCACGCGGATCAAGATTTTCCGGCATACCATCCAGCCAATATTGTTTAGTAGGATTATCTGTATTAGCAACATAATGTCTGTCATATTTAATACCTAAATAATTAGCTGGTTTAACATAACTAGCCAAATCGGAACGTTGTTCTGTTACTTTAATACCACCTAAATTAGTCAGAAGATTGGCAACTGTTGAAGAAAGAACCTGATCGTCAAATGAACGGGTATATACTCCGGAAAAGACATCCCATCCATCATTTTCTTTTACTGCAAACATATCATCAGCCGTTAAAATCTTGTTACCTTTGGCCGCATCCTCAAATTCGGCCTGTGCAGTTGCCTTGTCGATGTTTGATAAACGCATGGCCAGACGCATACGGAGTGAATTTGCATATTTCTGCCACTTCACAGGATCATATTTTACATTGTCAAACGGGTCGCATTTGCCTTCTGCCTCAACAGGCAGGACAGAGGTGTTGATAGCTGCTGCGGCTTCTTTCAACTCCTTTAAAATGAATTCATAATCATCTTTCTCTGAGTTGAAAACAGGATTTTCCCCTAGGAAACTTTCAATAGGATAAGGTCCGAAATTATCGACAAACTCACTGATAAGATAGGCACGCCAGATACGGGCAAATTGCTTTACGTTCGGGAAAAATTCTTTTTCATGTGCAGTGGTAGTGGCCGCTTCGAGCTGGTTCTCTACTGCTGTAATAGCCAACGTAGCATTTTTAATACTGGCACTGAGATCAGGATAATAATAAGAAGATGTGTAATCATCACTATAGCGGCCTACGTTCAGAAAACTCATTTCTCCACAAATTCTGGCAGCACTAGCCCAGTTATAGACTACTATACGCTCTGCGGTACCGGGATTCATCTGTGCCTGTCCTATAGAATTATTCAATGCATATTGAGGTTTTACATATTCCTCACCGGCGGCTGTGGGATTGGTATTGACTTCATCAAAGTCAGAGCAGGAAACTAATCCGGCGCAAAAGCCAAGCCCCAAAAATAATTTATTCATTGTTTTCATTGTTCTTTTTCTTTTTTATGATTAGAAACCAAGAGTTACATTAAACAGGTAAGAACGTGATGTCGGAGCTGACGAGTTCTCCAAACCTGTTGCATTAGTGCTTGTAGCATATACTGATTCCGGATCAATACCGTCCAAATGGCTTGAAATCATCCATACATTATTTACGGTGAAACCAAGCTTAACCTGTTGGAACGGAGTCTTTTTCAACATAGATGACGGGAAACGATAACTCAAGGCGATGTTACGCAAACGGATGTTGGTTGCATCATAAATATAAGCTTCCGAAATGCCGGCGCGACCTGTAGCCAAAGCTTTGTAATAACGTTCTAAAGAAACACTTTGATCATTTACCTTATAACCGTTGCCATCTTTGATAACTCCCGCTACAACGATATCCTCACGTTTACCGCCTGGAGCAGTACATTCGGCAATACCACTACGTTGCAAGTTCATATTGGTGAATGAGAAAATATCGCCGCCAAAACGTCCGTCGATCAGGAAACTAAGTGTGAAGTTTTTATAATTAAATGTATTTGTCCATCCTAATAGGAAGTCAGGCTGTTGTTCACCAATCTTATGCTTGTCACTAGTGGCCTGTGGCAGTCCTGATTCATTGAGTAATAATTGTCCTTTAAATTCTCCTTCTTCTACTCGTTGATATTTGGTACCCCAGATTTCACCATAAGCACCTCCCGCAACTGCATAAACCTGTAATGCGTCAGAACCTCCTAAAGCATACTGCATACCTGGTTTCCCCGGTAATAATTCAATAATCTTACTCTTGTTCTGAGAGAAGTTCAACTGAGTATCCCAACTAAATTGAGCTGTTTCGATAGGGCGTGCATTCAACATGATTTCAATACCGGTATTTTGAATGTTACCTGCATTTACTTTCATGTTATCATAACCGGAAAGGTTATTTAAAGGAATATTCATTAACTGGCGTTTTGCGTTTGTCTTGTACCATGCAAAGTCAACTCCTAAACGGTTATTGAAGAATTTCAATTCAGCACCGGCTTCCCAAGAAGTAATCAACTCGCTGCGTACATCTGCATCGTATTTGGTTTTTCCTTGTCCGGCAGTTGTATTGCCATTAGGGTCCGAACCAATACTATATGTATTATATAACTGATATGCATCCATATCGTTACCTACTTGTGCAAAAGATGCACGTGCTTTAGCATAAGTAAACCATTCGGGCATGCCTTTGCCTACTTTACCCACCATATCACTGATCACCCATGACAATGAAACAGACGGATAGAAGAATGAACGGTTTTCTTTATTCAAAGCTGATGACCAGTCATTACGGAAAGTTGCATCCAAGAATGCCCAACCATTATAGTTGATCCCAAGAGTTCCATACAAAGAATTGATTTTTTTATGAATATAGGTTTCGGTTATTGACAAATCTTTTTTGTCACCATTGGCTAAAGAGAATAAATCGGGCGCAGTCAATTTTCCCATAGAATTATCCAAACCTGTAGATTTTCTTTCCATTAAGTTACCACCAAAAGAGAAATTACCACCAAATTTTCCAAACAATTCATCTTTATGGCCACTGATCAAAAAGCTGAAATTATTTTCGAAGAACTTTTTTTCACTAGTGCTGTAACGGCTGTTCTTATTATTAGTAGGACTTCCTGCATACAATTTCTCTTCACCCTCAGTGAAATACATATCACTACCGGCTTTGATTTCAGCATCCAGCCAATCTGTAAATTTGTACTTCAATGATCCGTTCATCAGGAAACGATTGCGGCTATCTTTATTGGGATTATAATCTTTAGACCAATAAGGGTTGATACCCCCTTTACTCCACCAGATCATTTCGCCGAATTCGTCTTTGACAGGGCTGGAAAAGTCACGGATGTCAATAGTCGTAGGCATATTGAAAATAGTATAAAATGCATTATTCCCACGTGCACCACTGATAGGGCGGTTTTCTGCGAGGGTATTGATGTATTGTACTTTTGCATCAATGCTCCAACGATCATCTTTACCAAGAGTAGAAGATGCACGCAAAGTTAAGTTTGTACGGCTTAAGTTAGCACCCGGTATCATGCTGGAGTCATCCATACGATTCAATGAAGTGTAAATGGATGTTTTATCATACTGCTGCTGGAATGATATGCTTTCTGATAAGTTCACACCTGTATCAAAGAAATTTTTTACGTTATCAAAGATTTGCATATTTGCAGTTGTACCATCCCATTTTGTGTAGCTTTGCCCTGTTACTTCAGGTCCCCAGCTATAGCTGTTAGTTGAGTCGAACACGCCATTCTCACCTTGTCCAAAGGCTTTTTGGCGTTTAGGGAGCATAAATGTTGTCTCAGCGGAAACTGAACCAGAGATAGTGATACCCAAACCTTCACGCTTTGTTCCTTTTTTAGTTGTAATCAAAATAACACCATTACCGGCACGAGAACCATAAAGTGCAGCAGCTGATGCACCTTTCAACACAGACATGGACTCAATATCTTCAGCATTAATATCTGAAAGTCCATTACCCATATCCAATGTCGGGTTATCAATATCATTATTACTTGCTCCTGTAAAGTTATCCATTGGCACACCATCGACAACAATTAACGGCTGGTTCAAACCTGTTACAGAATTCGCACCACGAAGCTGGATTTTGGAAGAACCGCCAGGACCATTACTTGAACGGATAATCTGGACACCTGAAACTTTACCTGTCAAAGCATTTGCGAGGTTCGTTTCACGAGCTTCAAGTAACGCGTCACCTTTTACCTCCTGCATGGCATAACCCAGTGCTTTTTTCTCACGTTTGATACCAAGAGCAGTCACTACAACTTCGCCCAATGTTTGTGTGTCATCCTGTAAAGTTACATTCATGGGTTGTCCATCCCAAGGAATCTCTACTGTTTGATAACCTACAAATGAAATTTGAATGATATCCCCTTTTTTCACATTGGATAAAGAGAAGTCGCCATCAAGTCCGGTTATCGTACCATTAGTCGTACCTTTCACTACTACAGACGCACCGATAACGGTTTCACCTGTAGCGTCTACTACAACTCCTGTACAAGCTCCATTTTGTTGTGTGATTTTCACATCGGCAACGCCGGGATTGGCGACCGCGTATGCTGCTCCTGTAGAGGTACCCATTAGGAACAGCAACATACTGACTGATTTTAGTCGTTTTAACATAGCTGTGATTTTTTTTTAAGTTTATTGAAAATCAAGTAATTCCGTTTCCTTAGTTCCTTCAGAACTACTCTTACAGCTATTGTATTGATATTCAGTGGAGTTGAATATGATAACGACAAAAAGAAATTTCCATTTAAAGCCGTTAAAACAAACTTTAAATGGAAATTTTCTACTTCATTTCTACCCAAATCACTACTTTGCCCAAAGAAATAAGGGAGTATTACATTCCGTAAAAGAATGAGAACTTTCAATAATTGATGGGAAAGTTTTTCATCTTACAAATGAAAACAGCATCGGCTCATTGTTTTAGAAAGTCCTTATCTTTTTCAAGAAGAATCAACTCTTTACTTACATATAAATAATATTTGCAAAATAATTCTATGTATAGTCCTGAAGGTCAAAATAAAACAATCCCCTTGTTTTTACAGGAAAAACAAGGGGAACTGTTATTCTTTAATTTTATTTTCAGTTCTTCGGTCCTTTGCCAAAATCAGGATTTTCTTTATCCATCCATACACGTTCGTCATGCAAAACTTGCGGATTTTTTGCATTTGTACCTTGATATGTATAACCTTGTGCTTTATATGCAGCGATAGTTATGTCATGTAACTGATCTGATTCCAAAGGCTCCATAACAGCAAATCTTCTAGGGATAGGATAAGAGTCACCCAATTGTTCGTCAAATTCCTTACGCGGTAAAATGGAACTATTCTTCATAGGAACACCAGAACGCATAATGTTAACATATTGATCAATCGGTGCATTAAAATAATGGAGATATTCTTGGATATACACTTTTTCCAAATCAGAAGCTTTATCTCCACTTAAATTATAAGCCTCTTTCTTAAGCAGTTCTGTCAGCCATTCCTCTTGCAGCTTAATGGAAACATCATGAGGGTCATTTACATAAGGACTGTCATAATAAGGTATATGATTCTGACCGGCAACATAATCATATCCTTTTACTGAAGCAGTGATACCGTCTGTAAAATACTCTTGGGCACTTTTTTGTCCATTCCAAGTAGCTCCCAACAGGGTGAATTCAGCCAAGAAGAAATTGGTTTCCGCTGCCGAAAAATACAGACCATACCAGCCATATTGTTGAGTGTCCTGAACCGGAGTAACATCCGGAGCATCCGGATAAGTATATGTCAACAAACCTTTTACCATTTCTTGATTCCGGTAAGTACACGGATAATAGCTTTTCTTGGCACCAGCTGCCGAGTACAAAACAAACAATTGTCCTGTGGGGTCAAAATAATCCTCGTATTTGTCCATCTGTCCTGCACCTATTTCTACAGGAAGACCATAATAACGTACCCAAGGTTCACCTGGACCACCCCATTCTTTAAAGACTTTCTTTCCATTTTTAACCTCAGAAATTACATTCTTTTCTACAAAATCCGGCATTTCTCTTTTTTGATCAAAATAAGCCTGCACAACATTAGAATTGTAGTCATTCTTTTGGAAGAAATAAAGCAAACGCGGATCTTTGTTGTTTACCAAAAAGTCTATAAGATGTTGCGTACCTACTCCTACAGAAAAATCATTATTCCAATTGTTATCGAACTTACCCTTGTTATATACAAAGTCATCATCCGTAGTAGCAATTAAGCCAACAGGACTTTCTGCTACCTGTTTTACTATTTCAAAAGCACGGTTCCGGTCTTTGTTTATCAAACGGGCTGCAATTTTCAATTTCAAAGAATTGGCCAGTTTGCCCCATTTTTTCAAATCACCTTTATAAATAAAGTCCTGATTATTCAAAACATCTTTGATTTCGTTACTGCTCAGATAATTAATAGTCTGGTCCAGTTCTTTCAGCCATACTTCCAAAAGTTCCTCTTGAGTGTCATACTTAGGCAATAACAAAGGAGGATTGGTATATCTGGCTTGTTCTGCTTCTGTATATTGACGTGAGCCATATAGGTCGGCATCTTGGATACTTAAATAAACCAACAAAGGATTACAAAGATATTGGATATATTCATAAGTCGCTTTTTCCTCTTCAGGCAACTGGCTGATTTGATATCGAATCTCATTAGCATAACGAAGAACTTCGTTTACTTCATAACCACAACCATTGGCTTCATCAGTCGGACGATTTGAACGAGTTGTATTACCTCCTGATGAAACTGTTGTTTGCGACCAGGTAGAAAGATCATTAAATCCTCCAAACCACTGTGCATAATCTCCCGGTTGGAAAGAAGCCTCACATTTAGTGAACAGGAAACGAATATCAGGCTTTGTAATAGTAGACGGATCTGAATTTAATTCAGAGAATTCATCTACACAGGAAGTAAACATTACACTTCCTAAAAGCAGTGCGGCTGCTAAAGTTCTATATTTCATTGTTGATAATTCTTTTAAAGTTAACAATTAGAAATTGGCATTAATTGTAAATATGTAACTTGCCGTATAAGGCTCGAAACCACGAATACGGAACTCTGAAGCTGAATTAGAACGTACAGATTCCGGATTCAGGTTATTAGGTAATGAATTATACAGATATCCCAAATTACGTGCACTGAATGACAGGTTCAATCCTTTTGCACCCAGTTTGTGACTGATGCTATTAGGCAAACGATAATTTATAGTAATATTACGCAAAGCGATATAACTCAACTTGTGTACCCAAATGTCATCAATTGTCTGTGCTCCCCATGCATAATTATTTCCATACCATGAACCGGCATGAGTGGGTTCCAGTTTTCCTTCCTGTACCAGCTGTGCGTAAGACAGTCCGCTGACATCCATTTTTGTTCCATCCACCAAGGTCGCAATTGTTCCTTCTTTAAAAACACCTTCCGGAATCATACCATCAGTATATTGAATACCTTTGGAATCGGCGTATTGACTAGTCCAAGTCATACCTCCATGTTCCGGGTCACGGTATTGCAAAGAGCTTTCTGTCCAACCGGCCTGAGTTCCGTATAAGTTACAGTAAGATGCCACCAAACCTCCAAAACGCATATCCAGTCCGACATTCAAACTTAAATCTTTCCAAGTTAACGTTGTTGCTACAGATCCCAGAAAATCGGGTGTCATGTTGCCCACTACTTCCGCTGTTTTGCTTTGTGCTCTATATGCGCCTCTCCAGCTGTCATCCCACTCCAACAAAGGTACACCGTTTTCATTACGTGCCTGAGTGACATCTGACATCAACACACCATAAGACTCACCGACTTTTGCTACAGAGCCGATATGATAGTCGTATGCGTTTACATAACCGGACAATTCAATATAGTTGGCAACATTAGGATGCAAGGATACAATTTTACTTCTGTTTCGTGTATAAGTGAAGTCCAGATCCCACTGCCAGTCTTTAGTTTTGATAGGAGTGGTATTTAATGCGATTTCAATACCTGAGTTTTGGATATTACCAGCATTTACCAACTGTTGGGTAACACCGGAAATAGCAGGAACATTGATTTTCATAATCTGGTCTGTGGTATTTTCCTTATAATAAGTGAAATCCAAATTCAAACGATTATTAAAAGTACGGAAATCCAAACCTATTTCCCATGAATTCTTACGTTCCGGTTTAAGGTCGGCAATCTTCATCAGTTTGTCCAGTTCATTGGTATAGATATTGCCGTCATACATTTCCATTGTGGCAAAAGAATACGTCTGATTGACAGCGTATGGGTCTGTATCATTACCTACTTGTGCCCATGATGCACGAAGTTTTGCCAAGTTAATCCATGAAGGCATACTTTCGCGGAAAGTTTCATTAATCAACCATGAACCTGATACAGAAGGATAGAAGTATGAGTGATTACCTGTACGATTGGCATATACCAATGCAGAAGACCAGTCATTACGTCCTGTAACATCCAAATAGAATTGATTCTTCCATCCTAAATTTAAAGCAAAAATGGCAGAAATAATTCTTTTGCTGCCCGATATGGTCGATTCGCTCTTTTTAGTCTTTTTTGAGTTCTCCACGAACCATTCTCCAGGCACCACCATTCCTCCGTCAGTTGATACTTTTGAATGTTGGGAAGAGGTGTTGTAATACTCAAATCGTGCGAATCCACCGAGTGAAAAATCTTTTATCTGCTTGCTGGCAGTAAAAGTTCCCCCTACGGTAAATTGTTCTTTTATATCTTGCGTAATACCATAATATCCTCCTTCGTTTGCATAACCGGAACCTAATTGCTTATCTTCTATAGAAGTATAATAACGGTTCATATTAGCGTCTGCTTTAAACTTCAGCCAATCTGTCATCTTTACATTTACTTCAAATGTAGGACGAATAACAGTTTCCTTCCGTACATAATCGTAATTATCTACTTTGAAGAAATAATTTTTAGCGCTGGAAGGAACCGAACCATATTGGTCACCATAGCTGGTACTGGCAATACCACCATGCTCACCTAAATATTTGTTCCGGAAATAATCTACGTCAAATAGCGGGTTAATCACATTGGTATTTGCATTGACAAACAATTCACCCGCATTCAGTTGTGCATTACGCGGTTTTGAGTTGGCAAAGCTAAAAGAAGCAGCAACATCCACCCAATCGTTCAACTTATGGCTAGCTTTCAACAACATGGAGTAACGTTCAAAAGTATTGTTTTCTGTTGTTGATTTGGCATTTTTATAAGATAAAGATGTATAAAATGATGTTTTTTCATTACCACCGCGAATAGAAACATTCGTGTTTGTATTGAACCCTAATTTATATAAATCCAGCATATTATTTTTACGTGGAGAATAGGTAGTCCATGTACCATCATAATTGCGGATTTGAGAGCCATCATATCTAGGACCAAAACCAAAGTTGGGTACTCCTACTAATGTATGTTCCCCATTCTGATTTACTGTAAACTGATGTTCATCCCACATACTTCCATTTTGGTCGGCATCAGATTGTCCCGGCATGTATCCTGGACCATATAAAGTTTGAATATCCGGAGTCTTGAAAGCATGGTCAATACCAAATGTTTGAGAAACGCTGATACCCAGCCCTTGTGTACCCTTACCGGATTTGGTGGTGATTACAACCGCACCATTCAAACCGCGGGAACCATACAATGCTGTTGCCGCAGCACCTTTCAATACTGATACAGTTTCAAAATCATCAGGATTTAAGTTTTTCAACTCATTACCATAGTCGCTGGCGTTGTTGGCACCTGCGTCCCAGTCTGCTGTCGTATTACCAGATACACCGTTATCCAGAATCACTCCATCCACCACATAGATAGGCTGGTTGTTGGAACTTAAGGTTGAAGCTCCACGAATCTGTATCTTGGTACCACCAAATAAACCACCATCTGATCCTGAGATTTCAACACCGGCTACTTTACCTTGCAATGCGGCTACCGGAGAAATGGTATTGGCAGCTTTTAATTCATCTCCCTTCACTTCAGTAACTGCATATCCCAAAGCTTTTTCTTCACGCTTCAATCCCAAAGCTGTAACCACAACTTCACCTAACTGTTGCGTATCATCTTTTAAAGTTACATCGATAGGCTGTCCGGTCCATTTTACTTCCTGTGTCTGATATCCTACAAAAGAAATAACAATGATATCTCCTTTTTTTACATTTGACAAAGAAAAATCACCGTCAAGTCCGGTAATAGTACCATTAGTCGTACCTTTTACTACTACAGATGCACCAATGACAGTTTCACCCGTAGCATCCTTGACAATTCCTGTACATGTACCACTTTGTTGTGTGATTTTCACATCGGTAACGCCGGGATTGGCGACCGCGTATGCTGCTCCGGTAGAGGCACCCATTAGGAA
>ENA-UEQL01001790-UEQL01001790.1-human-gut-metagenome-genome-assembly--contig:-NODE-1790-length-14730-cov-4.440046_pt1 | contig 14730 bp, 11 predicted proteins | sample MGYA00242905_ERZ507926 | MGnify/ENA primary metagenome ERZ507926 (study PRJEB26167, sample SAMN06115531) | human gut metagenome | host: Homo sapiens | place: China:Henan | collected 2015-09-09...
CCTTTTTAACATTAGTTTCAATTTGATCCAATTCATTCTCATTGAAGTATGTGCGCCACTTGTCAGTCTGGTTTTTGTCAGTGCAGTTCTAAAAGCTTCCCGCACATCAACACCTTTTTGTGTTTTATTGCAACCCATCATCAAAAATGCACCTGTGTCATTGTGACCACCCAAGACGACAACTACACCGGGATTTTCCGTTAAGTGTGCAAACAGTTGTTTGAGTTCAACCTGCGTGGCATTGGGTAGGGTACGTGTGACCAAGGCAACGTCACCAATGCGAGGTGCTGAGCGCAAGAGTTCTGCGGCTTCAAGCGCAGCAATGCGATTTTGTAATGCATTTTTGTCCTCTTTGAGACTTTGAACTTCTTCGTGTAATTTCAATACACGGTCAGCCACTTCGCCTTCTGCACACGTGAGGTGATGAGCGATGCTTTGCACTTGAGTGTTGACCATAGCAAAGTGTTTAAGTGCAGCGAGCCCGCAAACGAAGTGAATACGGCTGCCATGTTTGTGGGTATCGAGCTTGAGCACCTTAATCATCCCGACTTCCGCGGTGTTTTGACAATGCAGACCACAGCAAGGGACGTAGTCAAGGTTGCCGACTTTGACAATTCGGATGGCTTCGTCAGTCTCCGGGATATCACGACGGGAGTGCAGGCGAATTTCCTCTAGGCTCGGGAAAATGAATTCCACCGGCATTTGGGCATAAATGGCACGATTGGCTTCCATTTCAGCGTTGGCCAGGGATTCTTCATTAATGTAGCCGTCCAAGTCGATATAAAGTGCATCAGGGCGAAGACGCATGCCGACAGTTGCTAGATCATAGTCGCGAACGAAGACAGCCGAGAGCATGTGTTGGCCTAAGTGTTGTTGCATGAGTGCGTAGCGACGCTTCCAGTCAAGCTCTCCATGCGCCGTATCACCCGCTAACTTTTGCGCAAGCACATGGACAATCACGCCTTTTTCTTCAAACACGTCTTCGACAACGACGCCGTTAAGTGTGCCGAGATCGCACGGTTGACCGCCGCCCGAAGGGTAAAAAAGAGTTTGATCAAGCACAACGTGATTTTTCCCTTCAACATCGGTTTGACTCAGGATTTGGGCTTCGAAGGTTTTATCATAAGGACGCTCGTAATACAGTTTGCTCGTCATGGCAACTCCTTTGGCTTTAAGCTATACACTATAGCGCGAAACACGAAAAAACAACGCCCCGAAGCGAGTGCTTCGAGGCGTTTGAGTCAGTGAAAACCGGTTTGAGTATTAGTACTCGAACGTACCCTTTTGGACGATTTCACCGTTGCGCATCATGACGCGGTTGCGAGAGACCACCGTCGTTAATTCCATTGCGTCATTAAAGAGGCAGGCGTTTGCACAGCCGCCCACTTCGATGACACCTTGACCGGCTAGCCCTAAGGCACGACCGACGTTAGAAGAAATAAACGTAATGGCCTTTTCAATCGGCATGTTGAATTCGCTGATTAAGCGCTTGACTTCGGTTAAGTTGCCCGAGACGCCGCCCACGCCCAAGCCGATCATTTCACCCTTTTCATTAAAGCGCGGCACCGAGCCGTGACCGTCGGTCGACAGCGTAATGTGAGTGGGATCGACACCAGCATCCAACGCCGTCATCACGGCAATGGCGGGATTGTCAAAGCAGCAGCTTGCACCTGTTGTGACATCCATGTAACCGCCCGCTTTGGCAAATTCCACCGCGGCGTCAAAGACGTGGCGGATGCGACCGCAGTGCGTCGGACGGATGTGCTTGATGGGGAAGCCCTGAGCGACGATGTCTTTGTACATGTCGAAAGAGCCCGGGATATTGCCCGTGTGAATGTGCAAGAAACCGATCTTGCCCGAGATCATACCTGCCACGCGGATTTCAGCTAAAAGGGCCAACACTTCTTGCGTGGTTGGGAAAGATGAACGATGGTCACCCAAGGCAATCTTCACGCCCAAGCACTCCGGTACCAAGAACATGTCATCGGCAACGCTTGCGCTCATCGTTGTGGGTGGGAATGCGTAGTTGGAGGTGTACATCCAAGCGCTCACGCCTTCGGTCTTTAACGCGCGCACTTTCGCTAAAAGGTTGGGAATGGAGCGGGTGACATAGTCTGTGCCCGAGACGCCGACAACGGAAGTCGTGCCGCAAGCAACAAGTTCGCTCAACATGATTTCGGGTGTGCGCGTGACCGGGCCGCCTTCGCCGCCGCCGCCCGTGACGTGGATATGTTGGTCGAAAAAGCCCGGCGTCATGATTTGCCCCTTAGCGTCAATGACCTCTGTGTCGGGCAAGGTGGCAGGCAGATCATGGCCGATGGCAACCACTTGTTCGGCGACCATCAAAACGTCTTGCACACCGAGATCGGTCGGGGCAAAAACGCGAGCATTTTTGATTAATAAAGCCATGGGAGCACTCCTTATGTGAAAAGAGGAAAAACAGAACTTAACTTAAAAATTTTAGCGCTGCTTCTTGGTTAAGAGTGAAGCAGAGATTGCGTTTTCGCAAAGAAAAGGGGGAAGATCATTTCGAACTTCCCCCTAGGTTCTATAGGTTAGAGACGATTAGTCGTCTGTGTGATTACTTACGATCGGCAATCAATTTGAAGAAGCGTTCAGCGACCTTGATGTGCTTTTCAATCGAGTTGATTTCCAAGTATTCCTTGTCGCAGTGCATGCCGCCGCCAACCGGGCCCAAGCCGTCAAGGGTGGGCACACCCATAGAGGCCGTGGTGTTGCCGTCAGAGGCGCCACCGGCCTTCATCCAAGCGATGTCATAGCCTTCGAGCTTGGCGGCTTCTTCAATAAGGCCGGCCATAGCCTTCGTGGCTTCGCTCAAGGGCATAGCAGCGTGGTGGTTCTTTTCGACGATTTCTTGCGTCACGCCCTTAACCCATTCTTGTTGGGCCAATTGCATGATCTTGGCATTGATTTCGTCGTAGTCTTCATCGTTCCAGACGCGAAGGTCGAGTTCGGTTTCTGCGAAATCGGCCACAACGTTGGCGACCGTGCCGCCCTTGATGGCACCGAAGTTAAGCGTAATACCGCGATCCCAGTCAGCCAATTGCTTCACGGCCATGATGAATTGCACCATAGCGTAGATGGCATCGCAACCGCGTTCAGGGTTATTGCCGGCGTGAGCGGAAACACCGTGGAACGTGATGCGATAGGTACTCGAACCCTTACGAGCGCAAACGAGTTCACCGCCTTCACGGGCCGGTTCAAAAATCAAAGCGCGATCGCTCTTGGCGGCGCATTCCTTCAACCAGTCATGAGAGGACACGGAACCGGTTTCTTCATCGGGGTTGCAAGCAACCAAAATGGCCAACTTGTCAAGCGTTTCCTTGGGCAGGTTCTTCAAAGCGTAAACGATGGTCATGGCGCCGGCTTTGCAGTCAAGAACGCCCGGACCATAAGCGCGATCACCCTTGATCGTCATGGGGCGTTGGGCCACCGTGCCTTCCGGGAAGACCGTGTCCAAGTGAGCATTGAGCATCACGTCATAGCGTTCGGCATCGGGTTTATTCGTGGCAAACAAACCGGGACCGACCTTGTCGCCCAAGTCCACGAGCTTGGCTGTAAAGCCCATGTCTTCGTAGTGCTTCTTGAACGTTTCGGCGACTTGCTTCACACCGGCAATCGTTGCCGTACCGCAGTCGACGTTGACAACCTTTTCAAGGTCTTTCAAATATTCTTGAACCATCGGAATTTCCTTTCTAAGTGAAGTTTCAAGCGCTCAATTCAGGCGCTTGGGTCATTAACAATTGTAATGAGAAAGTTAATAAAAACACGAGCATTTTTCCCTAAGCGTTAGGGAACAAACAGGGTAATGATATACACCGTGTTTGTCGAGTCTTTTTATAAAGGCTAAAAAAGGGATGACGTACATCATCCCTTTTTCGTTGATCAGTCTAAGCACATACGCATTAGATCACGATACGCATGACAAACATGGCGATAAAGGCATTGAGAACCGAGATACCGAGCATGATGGGGATCATGCGACCGGCCGTACCGATCACGCCCAATGCGCGACCCATGTATTGCAATTGGCTACCCATGAGGTAAATGGCCGGAGCCAAAATACCCAAGTGAACGCCATTCAAAGCACCGTCGGAGAACAAAGCCACAGCCACGCCAACACCGCCACCCATGGACATCCAGCCGCCGATCAACACAGCAGCAGCTTCACCGGGCAAGCCGAAAAGACCCATCAACGGGGCAAACAAGTCGCCTAAAATCGTCAATAAGCCCGTCACATTCAACACACGGATAAGCACGAAGGCCATCAATACGTTAGGAATAGTGGAGCTCGTAGCGATACCCCAACCTTGCACCGCACCTTTAACAAAGACGTCGGTGACCATCGGATTCTTAGATTCGTGAGACATATTTCACCTCCGTCCTATTAAGCAGCTTGTTGATTCTTCTTCTTGCCGCCGAAAACACCCATAAAGCGGATGATGTTGGCACCGAAGACCTTCAATACAAGCATCAAGAGCAAGCAAAAGCCCATGGAGGTGGGCACAGCCAACGAACCGTCGGCAGCCGTCAACGTAAAGAGGATGGCGCCAGAAGAGAAGAAGTTCGTGATGCAAGCGTCGGCAGACAATTGGAACATAGCGAAAATGTCGGATTCGTGTTCGGTAATGGAACCGTTATCCTTCAATTGACGCGTCAAAGCGGCACCGCCGTCGGTTGATTGCAAGGAGGCAATCAGAGCCAAACCGCAAGAACCCGGGATACCCATCATAGGACGAAGAATCGGGGTCAAGAGCTTACGGGCAGCGCGCAAAGCACCGTAGTGGTCCAACACCGTGATCATTGCCAAAGCAAACATCACGGTCGGGATCAGGGTCAAGGCGAACATGAAGCCGTCAATAGCGCCATAGCCGCCGGAACCGCGGAAGGAAGACGTGGAGACTTTTAACGCATCGGCGTTTTGGGTTACACCGGTAACAACCTTACCGAAGGCACCGTTTAACGTACCGAAGTCAAAAACGCCCCACCAGTGATTGCCGGCACAAACGCCGGAGAAGAAAACGCAGGCGAAAATCAAAGCGATAAAACCGCCAATGCCAACCTTTTCTTCAGCAGCCTTTTGGACTTGTTCAGACATAGGAAGTTCCTTTTTAAATGTAAGAAAAAGATAGTGGCAATTGTAATCACCACGGAACAGATACTAATGTTTTAGAGCAAGGGCAGTATTGGTATTACTACTTAAAATAGGGGGGTGAATAAGTAGAGTTTAGGGAAAATGAGGTAGAACAACGATGCACAGAATTCTCTTCTATGCTCATAATTAGCAAAACATTTGTTGCCTAAATACCTGAATTAGCGCGATGAATTCGATAAAATTAATCTTTCGCATTATATATAGGGAAGGTGCGTTAAAAGCCACCTTTCAGGAGAGAAGTTCACATGTCTTTAAATGACCCTCAATGGGGCCGAGGCAAGTCGTCGGACGAGCAAAATAACGACAAAAACGACCGCCAGGACGACAATGCCGATCGCAACGATCAGGACACCAATCGCCAAGACGATAATCGTAATCGCTCTCGTGGTCAGGGCGATGATCTCGACCGTCTTTGGGAAGAATTCAATCGAGCCTTGGGCGGTATGTTAGGTCAGCCCGAGCGCGGCCGCCGTCCGCAGGATCAACGTGATGAGCGTAATGATCAAGACTCGCGCAATGGCGAACGCCAAGAATCTCGCTTTGATGACCGCAATGATCAAGTACATCCGACTCAAGATCAGATTCGTAAACAGTTTGAAAGCATCAGACGGATGCAACCGAATTTTTTAAAGCCGAAGTCAAACGGCAAGGGGTTAGCTTTTGCGCTTGTTGTGGCGTTGGGCTTGTGGGGCGCAACGGGCTTTTATATAGTGCCCGAAGGTCAGTCAGGTATCGTCACGACGTTCGGTAAATACACCGAAACTACCATGCCAGGTTTCCGTTGGCACTTGCCGTGGCCGGTGCAAAATGCTGATATTGTCGATGTCAGCAGTGTGCGTACGGTTGCCATCGGTGCAGCAGGTCGCGCTAATCGTGAGGCCGAAGCATTGATGCTCACCGATGATGAAAATATCGTTGACCTTCGCTTTAACGTGCAATATCGCATTAAGGCAGGTGAAGGCGCCATGAACTATCTTTTCCGCTCGCGTCACCCCGATGAGTCGGTGCGTCAGACCGCTGAAAGCGCCATGCGCGAGGTCGTCGGCCGACGTAAGATGGATAGCGTGTTGTTTGAAAGTAAGCAAGAAATTGCCGAGGGTGTCAAGCGCATCATGCAAGACATGCTCGATCGTTATCACACGGGTATTGAAGTGATGAGTGTGGCCATTCAAAACGCTCAACCGCCGCAACCTGTGCAGGCTGCTTTTAACGATGCAGTGAAAGCCGGTCAAGACCGCGAACGTCAAATCAACGAAGGTGAAGCTTACGCCAATGCTGTTATCCCGAAAGCGCACGGTATGGCCGCTCGCTTGCAACAAGAAGCCGAAGGCTACAAGACCCGCGTTGTGGAAACCGCCACGGGTGACGCAGAGCGCTTCTCGCAAATTTTGGCTCAATACGAAAAGGCTCCGCAGGTCACGCGCGACCGTATGTATGTGGACATGATGCAACAAGTGCTTCAATCGACAACGAAGGTTTACGTGGATACCAAAGACGGCAACAATCTTTTGTATTTGCCTTTCGATAAATTGATGGAGCAAAACAAAACACAAGTAACGGTTGCTGCCCAAGATGAGGCAACGAGCTCAACGGCAACGCCTGTGGCAGTTGATGCCTCTCAAACGGAAGCTTCTGCTAATGTCTACAACCAACGTAGTTTGCGTGATCGCTCGCGCTAATTAGAGGAGAAAGATGATGAGAAAAGTCTCAGCTTTAGCGCTTGCCGCCTTGGTTGCTGTCGGAGCTGCCCAACTGTGCTTGTACACGGTTAACGAACGCGAGCATGCCTTGGTTTTCGCTTTGGGTGAATTAAAAGAGGTGGTCTCTGAGCCCGGTCTTCACGTGAAGTTACCGCCGCCTTTCCAAAACGTTGTGTATTTGGATAAGCGTATTTTGACGTTGGATGCTCCCGCGGCCGATCTTGTGCAAACAAGTGAAAAGAAAAACTTGATGATTGACTCCTTTGTGAAGTGGCGCATTGCGGACCCGCGTCGCTATTGGGTGTCTTTCCAAGGTAACGAACGCGCGGCTGAAGATCGCATTTCGGCATTGTTGCGCGATGCGTTAAACCAAACAGTCAATAAGCGGACGGTCAATGGCATCACATCTCGCGAGCGTGATGTAGCGATGACCGAAATTCGTACTGGTCTTCAACAGCGCGTCAATGATGTAGGTGTTGAAGTGGTAGATGTGCGTTTGAAACGTGTTGACTTTACACCGGAAATTTCTGAATCCGTATACCGTCGTATGGAAGCCGAACGTAAACGTGTGGCCTCCGAAGAACGTTCGACGGGGGCTGCTGAGGCAGAAAAGATTCGTGCTGACGCCGATCGTCAACGCGAGGTGATTTTGGCTCAAGCCTATAACAAGGCGCAGCAGTTAAAGGGTGAAGGAGACGCACAAGCGAATGCCATTTACGCTCAAGCATTTTCCAAGAATCCAGAATTTGCACGCTTTTATCGTAATCTCCAAGCTTATCAAGCCAGCTTTGCCGATAAGAAGGACGTCATGGTGGTCGACCCTTCGGCAGACTTCTTTAAGTATTTGAAGACCCCGAAGCAATAACGCATCATGAGCTGGAAGGTTTGGATATTGGCTTTAGCTCTTGTGTGCATTATCGAAGGCATTGTACCTTTCGTTGCACCCGAGAAGTGGATTGCTGCGATGAAAAGCATTGTTGAGGCGGGTGACGTCAAGACAGTGCGAAACGTCGGTTTGGGATTGTTGCTTGTCGGTGTTGGGGTTATCTGGCTTGTAACGACTTAGCGCTTGTTTGAAAAACGGACTCTCTTGACGTAAAAGACGAGGGACTCCGGGTTCAGACAACGGAAGCTGTAAATGATGGATTTTGTTCAAAGTCACCCATTGGATTCTTTTGATCGCTTTTCGGATGAGACCTATACGCGGAATTATATCGGCCGGGATACGGAATCCGGCTGGGAGGCTATCGTGATGTCGTGGAAGAAAGGAAACCGTACGGCCATTCATGCTCATCCTCAATTTGCTGGTTACACGTTTGCTGATGGGGAGTTCTTGGTTGAGGTTTTTGAACCTTTTAAAGAGGGGATTCGTCTGGTTCAAGAGATGACAATTAGCGATATTCACGGGTTATATGCTATCGGTGAGGCTGGTAAATTCAACAATCATATTCACCGGATTACCTGTTTAAGCGATACGGCCCACAGTTTACACGTGTATTCGGATGATGCGTTGAAAGGGGAGAAGCTGGACGGACGAATAGTGTATTAATTTTACATTTTACATTTTAGATTCTGGCCGTACAAGGCCGATGCTTTTTCATTCTAAATTCTACATTACTTTAAACTTTTCTTTATTTTCAATTGTAAAATATTATTTTTGTCAGCGTGTGTAAATGTTAGTAATAAATTAATAGTATGAGTGTTACAACAGAAAAGAAAGAGAAAGTAAAGTTTAGTAAAGCGTTTTGGGTTGCCAACACGGTAGAATTGTTAGAGCGTGCCGCTTATTATGGGGTGTTCGTCGTGATCACGTTATATTTGAGTAATGTCTTGGGATTCACGGATATTCAGGCGGCCACGATTGCGGGAGTTTTTTCCGCTTGTTTGTATTTATTGCCGACATTTTCGGGTGCGCTTGCCGATAAGATCGGTTTTCGTAAGTCGATGTTATTGGCGTTTACCTTGTTGTCGTTAGGTTATCTGGGATTGGGATTATTCCCGAATTTTTTGGCCTCGACGGGATTGGTTGAGTATGGTTACGTGACGAAGTTCACGGGATTACAAGAAAGCGGTTATCGCTACGGGATTATCCCGATCATGCTCCTGATTATCGTGGGGGGATCGTTCATTAAAAGCGTGATTTCCGGTACGGTGGCCAAAGAAACGGATGAGAAAAGTCGGGCGAGAGGATTTGCTATTTTTTACGGGATGGTAAATATCGGAGCTTTCTCCGGGAAGGTTCTTGTCACCCCGTTGCGTGATGCCATGGGGCATGAGGGGATGATCGTGTTGAATTATTTCTCTGCGGGAATGACGTTCCTTGCGTTGATTGCGATTTATTTGTTTTACAAGAGTGATAAACACGCCGGGGAAGGAAAGACTTTCGGGCAGATATGGACGGCTTTGGTGAAAGTGTGTACTAACGGACGGTTGATTGTTTTAATCTTGATTATTACCGGGTTCTGGATGGTGCAACATCAGTTGTATGCCACGATGCCGAAATACGTGACCCGTTTGGCGGGAGAGGCAAGTGCCATTGGTTGGTATGCTAACGTGAATCCTTTGGTGGTTGTGTTGACCGTGAATTTGGTGACTTCGCTGATGCGTAAAAAGTCAGCTTTGTTCTCTATGACCTGTGGTATGTTTATTATGCCGATCTCGGCTTTGTGTATGGCCTCTGGGAATATGTTGGGCGGTGGTGAGATTCTTGGATTGCATCCGGTGGCCTTCATGATGATCGTGGGGATCGTGTTCCAGGGATTGGCAGAAGTGTTTATTTCTCCTCGTTTTTTGGAATATTTCTCTTTACAAGCACCAAAGGGAGAAGAGGGAATGTATTTGGGTTTTAGTCATCTACACTCCTTTTTGTCATCCATTTTCGGGTTCGGGTTGTCTGGATTCTTATTGAGTAAATATTGTCCGGCTCGTGAATTATTTAGTAGCGAGGCCGATTGGGAGGCTGCCTCTGCAAATGCGCATTACATCTGGTATTACTTTGCGGCAATTGCTTTGGTGTCAGCTGTGGCTCTGATTATTTATGGGAACGTAGTACGCCGGTTGGATGCGAAGTAATACCAGATGTAATGGGCGTTCGCGCTTGCCGCCAGCCATTCCTCGTGAGAGGCGAACAGGGTTGGCTCCGGGCAATACTTGCTTAAAAGGAAACCGGACAGCCCGAATCCGAAGATAGAGGAGAGGAAAGAATGCAAATGGCTGAATCCAAGATAGAGACCTTCTTCTCCTTTGGGTGCTTGCAAGGAGAAATACTCGAGAAAGCGAGGAGAGATGAACGTCTCCGCCAGCCCTTGGAAGACGATACCCACCACCATCATGAAGGCTACGGGATGCATCCCTAGGATCAAGGAATTAGTATCCAGCATATTACCGGATGCCATGCAAAGAGCGGACACCGGCATGATAAACATACCCACCGTCATGGAGGTAAGCGCTGTCCGCTTCCGCATCATCTGTGTTACAAGATTGACTGTCAGAACTACGACTAAAGGGTTTACGTTGGCATACCAAGAAGGAGAGGCTCCCTCGCCGGCCAAACGAAGCACATATTTTGGCATCGTGGCATACAGCTGGTGTTGTACCATCCAGAATCCGGTGATAATGATGATTAATGTAATGAGCCGTCCGTTACTACAAACCTTGATCAAGGCGTTCCAGATCTGCCCGAACGTCTTGCCCTCGCCCGAATGCTGAGCGCTTTTGTAGAAGAACCAGATGGCTAGCAAGGCAAGGAAGGTCATGCTCGCCGAGAAATAGTTCAAGGTAATCAAACCTTCGTTGCCCAACGCCTCACGAAGCGGCTTCACGATGGTCTTCCCGGAGAAGGCCCCGATATTTACCATCGCGTAGAAGATAGAGAAGCCCTTCGCACGGGTTTCCGGCGTAGTCTCTTTAGCGACCGTGCCGGAGATAACGCTCTTGATAAAAGCCCCGCCGCATACGATCAAGGCCATGATAGGGATAATGCCGTACTGAAGATTGCTCTCCAGCAATCCCGTAAAGGTAGTCGTCGTGCTGTATTCAACAAGTCCGGCGGATTGAAGCCAAGTAGGGTAAACAGCCAGTCCTAGATAGCCACAAGTTAACAAAGTGAAAGCCAGTAGCATCGAGTTGCGGAAACCGATCTTATCGGCCAACGCTCCGGCGAATGTGGGCAGCAGATACAGACAAGCGGAAAAGATACCGGCGATGCTGGCGGCCTGAATATCGTTAAAGCCTAAGATGCGGCTAAGATAAAGGGTTATAACGATAAATACGCCATAATAAGCGGCTCGCTCGAACAACTCGACGGTGTTCGCTACCCAGAATGCTTTACTGAACTTGATTTTCTCTTGTTTCTTAGTTGTCATGATATTTTTATTAGTAAGATAGATTAGATGGATAAGTAAAAGAGGAGGCGCAGGTGAGAAAATGAAGAGCTGCGCCTCCTTGTCTTTGTTTTATCGTATAGTAATTACGAATTAGGGCTTTACGGTATACGGTTGGTGGATCGCCTTATCGAAAGCTTTCCAATGCTCATCCGTCATGTTGCCCGGCGTAAACAACGCCACGCCGGCCGCTCCGTTCTCCATGGAGCCTCTTACGGCCTCCTCGATCTCGGACGGGATCAGTCCATGGCCTTCCGGGTCCTTGATATTCGCCTTGTTCTGCCAATCCTCGCAGATGAACAGACCGCTATAAACCGGCTTCTTGCCTTGCACGGCGGCTACTTCCTCTTTCACGATCGGAGCCAGCCAAGAAGCGTCCTCCAGATAGAAATCGTTATAATTCATCGGGAAGAAAGCGTCGATATTCCATTTATTCCATTCTTGACGAACCATCCATTTAGCGTGAGAGTCCGGCCCCGGGAATACGGCGGCGCTCACTTTCTTGCCTTTGCCGTGAACCTCGTCGGCGATGCGATTTACCAATTTCGTGATCAGGTCGCAACGAAACTGCGCCCATTCCGCGCATTTGGAAGGATCCTCTACGGATTTGATGTCGATACCGGTAGCGGCCTTGAAATCGGCCACGCATTTGTCACAGTAGCAATAGTCCGCCGTAGGATATTCCTCGTCCATCACCAAGCCGTATTTTTCCCAAAGTCCGCGGGCCAGGATGACATCCACGTAACGGATATAATCCAGATGGATATAATCCACCTCCGGGATATCGGCTACCTTGCCATATAGATCCAGCAAGAACTCCGCCGTACCTTCTTGGTTCGGGCACAGGCATTTGTAATAAGGGACATAGGCCTGTACGGAATAGGCCGACTCGCCTTTCCGGTTCACGGCGTAGAGGGTGGAGTCCAATCCATGTTGCAACATGGCAGGAATCCATGCGTGGTATTCCATGCCATTGGCATGGGCCGCTTTGGCGGCACGCTGGATTTTCTCCGTGTCGTGGCCGGCGTTGTAGCACATCCCGTCTACACCGTGGGCATGCCATTTACTAAAGTCCGCTTGTAAGGTTTGCTCGGTGGTATTCCCGCCTTCGCCTTGCCATGCGTAGACCTTGACTGTTTTCTCGGGCGCCTTGACGCAAGCCGTCAGAGCGACGGCCGCCAAAGCGATAAAGAGCTTCTTCATATCTCGCAAGCGCATAAAGTCGGGATCAAGTTACGATCGCCATAAGCGTTATCTACACGGGCTACGTTAATCCAGAACTTGCTGTCGTGCAACCATTCCAGCGGGAAGGCGGCCTTCGTGCGGGGATACGCGTGTTTCCACTCGTCGGCGGTCACCTCGTATTCCGGATGCGGGGCGTTCTTCAAGACGTTGTCCTCCTTCGAAGCCTTGCCTTCCTCCACCTCCTTGATCTCGTTCCAGATACATTCCATTACCTCTACGAAACGATCCAGCTCGGCCTTGCTCTCGCTCTCGGTCGGCTCTACCATCAAGGTGCCGTGTACCGGGAAAGATAGGGTAGGAGCGTGGTAGCCGAAGTCCATCAAACGCTTGGCGATATCGCCCTCGTCGATGCCCGAACGCTCTTTTACCGTACGGCATTCCAAGATCAACTCATGACCTACACGGCCTGTCGCTCCGGTATAGACGATACCGTACGTATCCTTGAACTTAGCGGCCAAGTAATTGGCGTTCAAGATGGCCGTCTTCGTCACCGTCTCAAGACCTTCCGTACCCAGCAAGCGGATGTAAGCGTACGTGATCGGCAGGATACCGGCGCTACCATAAGGAGCCGCGGATACCGTATTCAAGTCGCTGCCCCAAAGCACCGGATGCTGCGGCAAGAACGGAACCAGATGCTCGGCCACGCAGATCGGGCCTACGCCGGGACCACCACCTCCGTGAGGAGAAGAGAAGGTCTTATGCAGGTTCAAGTGACATACATCGGCGCCGATCGTACCCGGATTTGTCAATCCAACCTGCGCGTTCATGTTGGCGCCATCCATATAAAGCTGTCCTCCGCAAGCGTGAACGATGTCGCACATCTCCTTGATGTCCACCTCGAAGATACCATGCGTAGACGGATAGGTAATCATGCTGGCAGCCAAACGCTCCTTGTTCTCCTCGGCTTTCGCACGGAAATCTTCCAGATCGATATTACCATTCTCGTCGCATTTAACGGTTACGGTCTTATACCCGCATTGGATAGCGCTGGCCGGGTTGGTTCCGTGGGCGGAAGCCGGAAGCAAAACGATATCACGATGGCCTTGGCCGATGCTTTCCTGATAAGCACGGATCACACGAAGACCCGTGTACTCGCCAGCGGCGCCGGAGTTCGGTTGCAACGTACAGCCCTTGAAGCCCGTGATCGTGCATAAGTAAGAAGACAGGTTCTCGATCAGCTCCGTATAGCCTTCCACTTGCTCCTCTGGAGCGTACGGGTGGATATTCATGAATTCCGCACGGCTAAGCGGCAACATCGTAGAAGCCGGGTTTAGCTTCATCGTGCAAGATCCCAGCGAGATCATGGATTGGGCCAAGGAAACATCCTTTCGTCCCAAACGGGTGATGTAACGCATCAACTCGGTCTCCGTATGATATTTCTTGAATACGTCTTGCTGCAAGAAATCGGAGGTACGGGCGAATTTAGCGTCGAAATAAGTCTGGGCGGGGATAGACTCGTCCAGCATATAGTCTTTACCTGCGGCGCCGGCGAAGATGTATAATAATACGCCTATGTCCGTAGGCAATGTCGTCTCGTCTATGCTGACGCCTACTTGTCCGGCCTCGAAGTAACGCAAGTTCACCTTGCACTCCAAGGCGATCTCACGCAGCGCGTTCACCGACACGTGTGCGGGAAGCTGTATCTTCAAGGTATCGAAATAATCCTTGTTTAATTGCGTATATCCCAGTTTCTCCAACTCCTTGGCCAAGAATCCGGCCGTGGAATGAATCCGTCCGGCGATGTTACGCAACCCCTCCGCTCCATGATATACGGCGTAGAATCCGGCCATGGTAGCCAACAACGCCTGAGCCGTACAGATATTGGACGTAGCCTTCTCACGTTTGATATGTTGCTCGCGGGTCTGCAAAGCCAAGCGATAAGCCGGATGGCCGTAAGCGTCCTTGGAGATACCGATGATACGTCCCGGGATCGTACGTTTATAATCGTCCTTCGTAGCGAAGAAAGCGGCGGAAGGACCCCCGTAGAACATCGGGATACCGAAGCGCTGGCTGCTACCGAATACGACATCCGCTCCCCATTCTCCCGGAGGAGTCAGCAATACCAAGCTCATCAAGTCGGCGGCTACGCCTACCTTGGCTCCGGCGGCGCCCGCACGGGCTACGAATTCCTTATAGTCCTCGATCGAACCATCCGCGCCGTGAACTTCTTCCTCGACTACATCGCTGACGGAAAAGGTGAGGAGATGCTTGCCCGTAACAGAAACCT
>ENA-UEQL01001791-UEQL01001791.1-human-gut-metagenome-genome-assembly--contig:-NODE-1791-length-14726-cov-14.885453_pt1 | contig 14726 bp, 12 predicted proteins | sample MGYA00242905_ERZ507926 | MGnify/ENA primary metagenome ERZ507926 (study PRJEB26167, sample SAMN06115531) | human gut metagenome | host: Homo sapiens | place: China:Henan | collected 2015-09-09...
CCAGTGTCAACTATGCCGCGAGTCAGGCTGGCCAGGGTCTGGGTGGTCATAGCTCTTTCGGGGGTGGTGGCGGCTTTGAATGTTTTCAGCTCTTCGATGTATCCTGATTTTTCCGCATATTTCCAGAAATAGTCGGCGTATTGGATGCCGTCGTAGCACCAAGGCTTGGCAAAGAGGTTATAGTGAATGATCTGAGGCTGATCCAGAGCCGCTTTGTTCTCGTTAGGCATAGCGTCCCATTCTTCTGAAAGATAGTGAATCCTGCCCTTGCACATCGCGTTGATGTAGTCCTGGTCTGGGGCTATGGTGTCGAAATGATACTTGTTCAGGAGCTCCAGGAAACGGGTCCCGAAATTCACTTTTCTTAGTGCTTCCAGATCCATCAGCAGGACTCCGGAGTTTATGTAATCCTTGTTCTGGTCCACGCCTACCGCCTCTTTGACATAATGCATCAGAGGTTCCACTTCCTGAATGGAGTAATCAGGACAGGCGGCGATCAGATTATCTCCCAGTTCAGTCTCGAAGAGGGTGGACAGGTCTCCAGGCACCACTACGTCGCTGTCCAGATAGATGCCTCTGCTGTACTGAGGGAACATATCCGGAATAAAGAGTCGGAAGTAGATGGTCAGGGTGAAATAGTCGGCCCTAAGTTTGTTTCCGATGAAATCCGATTCTATGCCTTCGAACTTTTCCTTCATAGGCAGGATTTCCACTTTAAAATGCTCGCAGGACAGGGCGGAGAGCCTCTTTTTGTTCTCTTCACTCAGACCCTGGTGCAGGATTATCAGATGGTAGTCATAGATGTCTGTAGCACAGTTCTCTATAATGGAACTGAGGGTAACGGCGAGAGTGGCCGCATAGTTATCGTCTATGGTAAAGAAGACGGGAATAGTCATTTTGTTCATATACTTATCCATTGTGTGATCTTTTAGTAGTTTGTGCATTCTCTGCTGATCCCAGGGTTTTACAGTCACGGTCCTTATGTATGGAAAAAAGCGGAAAGTGGTGCTGTAGTGTCTGAAAACCGTGTCCGGATGATAGCGCCTTTGGTCGTTGTACTTGAAAGGTGCTATCTTGACATTGAGCGCTGCTTTGTTTAGGGCGTGCTGGTCAGGAAGAAAGAGTTTTTCTTCTGCACACATCCTCCGGCACTTATTCAGGAAGCCGCTCTGCTTCATATAGTCCATATTCATCAGAAGAACTCCGGAGTTGATATATGGGTGATTGCCGGAAACTTTGCGGGGATAGAACCATCTGCCGTAATAATCCTTCACTCCCACATATTCGTGTCCACTGAAATCCTGATGGTAGAAATCCGAGGGGTCGGCGCAGCAGACCACGTCGTAATCCAGGTAGAGAAGCCTGGAAGGGAGTTCTTCAAGCAGGTCGGCATAAAGTCGAAGCATACAGTAGGGCGTGAAGCGGGTATTGAGATTGGCATAAGGAGGAAAGGAACGGAAGAGGGAGGAACAGTCGAAAAGTCGGGCTGAGCTCTGTGGGCAGGCACTTTTCAGCAGGGCGTTCAGGCTTTCGCAGAATCTGGAATCGATGGCTTTGAATCCGCCTTCGCTGTAATCCATAGTCATAATATACAACTTCAGGGGCTCAGTGCAATGCTTCATCAGACTTAGCACAGACATAAAAATGCCCCTCTGAGTGTTTCTATCTCCACAATAAAGTATATTCATCTCATTTAAGCATAATTTTGTTTCGCACTTGGCATACTTGAGTTTTCCCCAAGTATAGTGCCTGATAATTTTTACAGTAATGTTTGACACTTGTGTAAAAACTTGGCAAAGGTACAATTTTTTTTGAATTTTCTTATATTCGTGAATCCTTAGTTGTTAGTGTTTAACCTATATCCTTGTTAGTCAGTGTCTAATCGAGAATATTTCGGTAGCAATGCTGCCGCTGGCTTCTGCGGATGCCAGTCATTTCAGTTCTGAGTTTGCCAATTTTACCTCTCAGCCTTACGCTCCGCTGCTTTTCCACACGATTTTCCTGCTGCTTTGTGCTTTTATCGTAATCGGGGGTATCAAGTCCGGTATAGAGAAGTTCAATAAGATTACTATGCCTCTGCTCTTCTCCCTGTCTTTCGGGGTGCTGTCGGATGTAAAGATCTTCGGACGCTGCATCTTCGATTTTTGTGATCATCTGACCTCGAATTATCTGATGATGTTCGGTGGGCTGCTTACCGTGCTTTTTGCTGGCTGGGTTATGAAGCGAGCAGATGTCTGGGATGAATTTACAAATTCGGGAACACTTTCCTTTAATAGGAAGGCATTCCCGATTATTTATTTCCTGATGAAGTATCTGGCTCCGATAGGAATAGTTATTATCTTCGTGACTAACTTTCTGCCTTAGTCCTTCTGAGGGCGTGACCGCTGCTCTTAAGGGCTTGAGTGTCAAGCTCTCCATTAGAGAGAACCCTGTGTCCGTTAATCCAGACTTCGCGGATTCCGAAGGCTTTGCCCTGGTCTTCCTCTGCTTTTTTGAGTTCGGCTTCGTCGAAGATGCTTAGGTCGGCATAGTAGCCATCCTTGACATAGCCTCTGCCTTCGATTTCGAAGCGCTCGGCGACGGCAGCAGTCATCTTCCGGATGGTGCGAGGCAGGCTGTCGCCTTCGCCGCTAAGGGCGTGTTTTAGGAACTTTGGAGCCACGTCGTAGATGGCAGGATTCTGTATTCCGTGTTCCTCGACCCAGGCGTCAGTCATATACAGCACATTGTCATCCTTAGACAATTCGCTGACTATCTGAGGAGTAGAGTAAGGTCCCATATTAACCCTTCCCTTGAAATCGCTGTATTCGCAGAGGTCCAGATACATATCTATGTCGGATTTGCCCTCCTCCTGAGCTATCTGGTGGACGGTCTTGCCTTCGTATTTCTCGTAACCTGGACCGATATAGGCTATCTGGATATCGTCGAAGCCGAAGCCCAGTAGAAGTATGCTTGCCTTGGCCAGGATGGTGAACTTCAACTTATTGAACCACTGTCTTTTAGCCTTAGGACTTAGCTCTGCGTACCAAGCCGGCATTATGACGGTGATAACGCTCACCCCCAGTAGTTCGTCGTAGATGTCGAATTTGGCATCCACTCCGTTTTGCCTCATTTTATAGATCAGCGAGAGCAGTTCCTTCTTATGCTTGAAAGAATTGCGTCCCACGAAGATCATATGGGAGTACTGGAGCTTGCCCTTGCTTCCCTTGGTGATCTCCACCAGTTCGTCCATAGCCCTCAGCAGGTGCGCCCTTCCCAGCAGCGGATAATCCATACTTACTGCCGAACAGGCGCGTGGGTGCACGGTCATCGGGACATTATATTTCTCTGCCAATTTATATACCTTCCTTAACTCCTCCAGCTTTGAGTACTTCCCCGGCTGATACATCAGGCCAAGTGACACCCCACAGGCCCCCTCCTTGAGGGATTGTTCTATTATGCCCAGCATTCTCTCTTCTTCCTCGGGGCTGAGGTCGCGGTTCTGGTAGCCGCTTACCGAGGCTCTGGCCGAGCAGTGGCCCACGATGGCGGCTATATTGCATGGTACTTGGCCGTCAATACCCTCAAAAAAGGCTCCTGCACTAGGGTAAATGCCCTTGCAGTCCTGAGCGTAGCCGAAGAGGCCTCCGCCGACCTTGTTCACGTTAGGGGTATCGGGCTCAAAACCGATGGCGGATAGACCGCAGTTGCCGGTGATGAAAGAGGTGAAACCCTGGCGGATGAATGGGTCGAAGTATTTGAGAGGCTCTTTTTTGATGGCAAACCAGTCGTTGTGGGAGTGGGCGTCGATAAAGCCGGAGGATACGCTCAGACCTTCGAGATTTACTATCTGGCAGTCCTCGTCCGGCTCTATATGTCCGGCCACTTTCAGGATTTTCTCTCCTGAGATAAGGATGTCGCCTACAAAAGGCTCGGAGGCAGTTCCGTCATAAATCTTGCCTCCTTTCAGTAAGGTTTTGGTACAGCTCATAGATTATAGATTTTAGTTTGTAATTACTATTGCTAAGCAGCTCTGTAGAGCTGGCAAATATCTTTTATTTTACTTTAATGTAGTCAAGTATCTGCTCGGCGTGAATCTTGGTCTTTATCTCTTTAGGAGTGAAGATCTTTTCTATCACACCTTCTTCGTTTATCAGATAAGTGGTTCTGAGTATGCCTATGGTTCTGTGTCCGCAGGCGACTTTCTCTCCCCAGCAACCCAGTTCCTGAAGAATTTTAGTCTCGGTGTCGGCTATGAGAGGGAATTCCAGTCCCTGCTCGCTGGCGAATTTCTTCTGACTCGCCTGTTTATCCTTGCTGATACCTATTATGCTGTATCCCAGGGCTTCGAGTTCCGCTTTGTGGGCCTGCAGGGAGCAGGCTTCGGCTGTGCATCCGCTGGTGTTAGCCTTCGGGTAAGAGTAAAGCACGATTTTACGTCCGCGATAGTCGCTGGCCTTAATCTGATTACCGTCCTGGTCAATTCCCAGAATCTCCGGTATCTTGTCTCCTATGTTCATAGTGATTGTATTTTGTTAAGATATTGATTTATATCGATATACTTTAGATTTCGTGATGCGGCGAGACCGTTTGGACTGCTTCCTGCCTCTCCCTCCAGATATCTGAAGATAGCGACGTGGTCGAACTGGAGCTCGCTGTGGCTTCGGGTGGATTCCACGATGCTGCGGCTGAAGTCGGAGCTGTCGGCGATGCAGAAGAGCAGATCCCCATCGCGTGGGGAAAGCGGCCTCTTACAAGAGTTTAGGAGGGCCAAAATCGAGAGGATGAAGATTAACTTTTTCATTCTGGCGATAAAATTAAGTATAATATTTTGTAAATCGCAGGGATTTAATTGAAAAAATATGACTGCTATTATTATTATCGTCGCAGTGTTGCTGGTGCTGCTGCTTCTCCGCTCAAATATGCTCTCGAATGCTATCCTTAATACCAGTGTCAACTATGCCGCGAGTCAGGCTGGCCAGGGTCTGGGTGGTCATAGCTCTTTCGGGGGTGGTGGCGGCTTTAGTGGCGGTGGTTTCGGTGGTGGCAGCCGGTAGAGCTATTCTTCGGAGTATTTGAATGGGAGATTGTTCAAGTCTCCGCCGGATGCTCCTAGTTCGAAATGGTAACGGGCTATGCCGCAGTCTTGGGGCAGGGTCGTGAGCAGCCCGTTTATCCCAAAAGCGAGAGTATTCCCCTTCGGTATTAGCCACCACCCCATCAAAATCAAATAACAATGCACGATTCTCCATAATTCTCGCAAAGATAAGCATTTTGCATAGTGTTTAGAATAGGGACTTCAATATGTCTTGTGGTATTTTCAACATTCGCACGAGTTGTTTGTCAGAAGCGTTATAGTCATAGTGTAGCCTTTTCGCCATTTCTATCTTTTGCTCAGGCTTTAGTTCTATTAGCCTCTCTATTTGATAGAGTTTGCCAGAAAGTTTTACCGCTATTAAATATAGGTCAGTATCAGTATAATACATGGATTCACCTATAGTTTTTGCGATTTCAGAGTAGGCTTCCACATTTCGAGATATGAGGTAGAAATACTGTTTGGCATTCCGGAAAAATGCTTCGGCCTCTTTAATATGACAGAATTCCAAAGGCGAGATGTACCCGTTAACGAAAGGGATATCTTTGAATTTGTCGAGGTACCTTGAGTGCATAATACGACGAACTCGATTTAAGCCTATGGTGGTAGATGTATTATTTTTATAATTGACAAGAATGTCTTGAAAATAGTAAGCACTGCTTCCCCAAGGATATGAGAATGGCGTAACATCGTCGTTAACTACAAAACCGTTTCTATTAACATAGGCAATTGCATTTCGTAAATAACTCAAGTCATTAATTTGAAATAGCTTAAGTTTAAAAGAATCTCTATCAATTGATTCTTTGAAGTGTTTTCTTAATCTTCCAGTAAAAAATCTGAAGAAATCTTGAATTAATGATGCCTCTCCGCAGGCTACAAGATGGATGTGATTGCTCATAATTTGAAAAGCATAGATTTTTACGTCAGGAAATGACATGGCCGATAATGCCAGAATTGACATAGCCGTCTTGTAATCTTCATCTTTCGTGAAGATGATAGGGTGATTTTCAGGGGTATTGGCATTGTAGAACGGTCCTGAATTTAAAAAGTGAAGTTCGCACTCTTGTTCTCCAGAGTGATAATTTGAATTTTTCATAGCCTTCATTGTTTTGTTGTGGTAAAGTTAACTATTTTCAGCGAAAAAAGCCCTTATTTTCGCTAAAATGAAGTATTTTCGGTCAAAATAGCGAAAAAGCCCCCTATTTTCGCTAAAATGGTCTCGTAGCTAACTCAGCCTCGTAGCTAAAACTCTGCTCAAGCTCTGCCATTTAAGATAATGGCCACCTGCAAAGGGTGGCCATCAAAATAATTTCTGCAGAGTTCCTCTTACAGCGAGTACTCACGACCGTATTTGAGCTGTTGCTCCAGGAAGCTTTCGGCGTAAACGAGTTTGTAGTCAATTACTTTTCCGTGTTTGAGGACAGGGACTATGTCTGGGTTTACGAAGCCGCCATAAGGCTTGAGATGCAGGGCGGCGTATCTCTCGAGCACTTCCTTGTGGAGCTCAGGATCTATGTCTACGGCGTATTTTTCCACCAGAGCCTTTCCTGCAGCATAATCGCCCGTACTCTTAATTCTTTGAATTTCAGCGAGAAGTTCTCCGAAAAGTCCTCGAAGAGCCTCGTAGTCGTTCACTACGAAATAGGTCTTACCGTCGCGGACTTTTTTCTCGATGACATTGGCCTCAAGTCCCTTCTCGTAACACCACTCGGCTATAAGTTTGCGGTTCTGCATATGGGCTTCGGTGTTCTTAGCACCCAACTCCACTCTTGTGAACTGGGTGAAAAGGCCGTTGCGTATAAAGCTGGCATACTCGGCCTTATAAGCCTCCTTGTCAGGCATTATGCCTAGTTCCACCAGTTTCGGGTCGGCGGCATAATACAGGCCGAAGAGGTCGGCACGGGTTTCTTCCAGGGTGGAGGAGTATTCGCCCATCGCAGTGGTGGAGACGCCAGGGAGCAATTGGCCTGAACCGTGGCCCAGACATTCGTGTAGGTCGGTATGGATCTCGCTCGCATAGGAGCCCCATTTTCTCGCAAGTTCCTTTTCGGCTTCGTCCCAGGCGAACTCGTCGAGCATATTGTTAGGGGATTCGTTAGCCGCGTAGTCGTAGGCGTGGGTGATATTGGCTATGGTAACTGATTTGCTGCCATATTCCTTACGTATCCAGTCGGCATTAGGGAGGTTGATTCCAATCGGGGTGGAAGGGTAGCAGTCTCCGCTGATGCAGGCGACGTTGATAACCTTTGCAGATACGCCTTTGACCTCAGGTTTTTTGAATCGAGGATCGACAGGGGAGTTGTCCTCGAACCATTGGGCATTGGCAGAGATGATCTCAGTCCTTTTGGAAGCTTCGTGATCCTTGATGTTTACGTTAGCCTCCCAGGCGCCCTTTCGACCGAGCGGGTCATTGTAGTCTTCTACGAAACCGTTCACAAAATCCACTGTGCCATCCAATTCCTTAACCCAGGCGATGTTATACTCATCCCATTTGCGAAGGTCTCCGCTGCGGTAATACTCTAGCAGAAGTTCTATGCAGTGTTTCTGCTGATCGTTTTCTGCCACTGCGGCAGCTTTTTCGAGTTCTCCACAGATCTTCTCTATATAAGCGGAATACAGGCCGCCTACGCACCAAGGCAGTTCTACCAGCTTTCCCTCTTTCTTAACGAGCTTTGTGTTAAGTCCATAAGATATAGGGTGAGGGTCTGCGGGATCTTCTATCGAGGCGTAATAGTCCTCGACCTCCTTGCGGCTCACCCCTTCGTAGAAGTTTACAGCGGAGAGCTTTACTATGTCTCCGCTCTGGCTTGTGGATCTTCTTTGAAGACCTTCCGAACGATCGTAAACGAAGTCCAGCACTGCATGGTCTTCGCACTTGCAGGCTTGCATCAATTGGCCGAAATACTCGCGGCTGCAATCCGGAAAGAACTTGTCTTCAGCATAATGGTGGTGAACGCCGTTAGAGAAGAATACACGCTTGGCATATATCTCAAAATTCTGATAATCTTCACAGTTCCTATCCCCCTGATAATCCGTGATTATCTGCTCAAGCACTTTTCTTAGTGCCAGGTTGTGTTCGCAGTTCTGGTCCCAATAGATATCGCGACCCCATTTGGCGGCCTCTGCCAGGTGGTATACGTATTCTTTCTGCTCCAGACTGAGTTGCTCCCAGCCAGGGATGGTGTATCTGATAACTTTGAGATCTGCAAACTCGTCCAGAAGGTAGCGGAAGTTCTCTACCTTGTCATCATTCTGCTTGCAGGAAAACAAAGCAAGCGAACTGAATCCTATCATCGCTAAATTTTTAATTATACCTTTCATTATTTATAATTTTTTATGAGCATTTTGTTTCAGAATGAGATTTCCATGAAAACCAGGCTGACAAAGCCCAGCACTAGGGCGTAGGTGGCAAGTTTCTGATATCCGTGGGCGTGTGTTTCGGGAATCATCTCGTCACTTACCACATAGAGCATCGCACCACCTGCCAATGCCAGCATCACCGGCAGCAGTATCGGAGAGATAGCTCCCATCCCATAGCCTATCCATACCCCGACCACTTCCAATAGCGCTATAACAAGCGAGATTAGGAAAGTGCGGATTTTCGACACTCCGGCTATCAGCAGCGGGGCTATAACCACCATTCCTTCAGGCACATTCTGAATCGCTATGCCAAGCGTCACGGCCCAGGCGTCTGTGCTGTCCGCGGCGTTGAAGCCTACTCCGGCAGCGATGCCTTCCGGCAGTTTGTGCAGTGCTATGGCCAGAACGAAGAGCAGGATGTGGTTCAGCGAGGCGTTGTTCCTGTGTTCCTCCTCTTCCAGTCCGGTCAATTTGTGCAGATGCGGGGTCACTAGATCCAGTACGTTCAGAAGCAGCATACCCAGTATGACTCCTATCAGAATGAGCCACCACCTGCCACTCCCTGCATCCTGAGCTGCTGGCAGAATGAGTCCTACCGTAGATGCGGCCAGCATCACACCTGCGCAAAAGCCGAGAATCGCATCGTTCCATTTGTGCGGGAGCGATTTTACCAGAAAGCCAATTACTGATCCTATTATGGTCGCAAGGCTAAGACCTGCGGCGCTAATCCAAACCTGATTCATAACTCTGTCAAAAAAACGTTGCAAGTTAAGAAAAAATATCGGTTTATTGACTGCAAAAAATCTCCTGATTATTCGTATATTTGGACCCTCCATCGCCTGAAATCAGATAATGAAACAGTTTATTTCACTCTTAATGTCCCTCCTTTTGCTTACAGCTTGCAAACAGGAGGCATTGACTTTATACATAGGTACTTACACTGGAAAGGGCAGTGCCGGAATCTACATCTGTGATTTCGACGAGAAGGGGAGGAACTGGTCCATTAGGGATAGCATCTCTGCTGTCAATCCTTCGTACCTTGCTCTTTCTCAGGATAATAGCCTTTTGTATGCGGTGAGCGAAACTTCTGCGTCCTCGGCCGCACTTCAGTGCTTTTCCCTTTCGGGAGACAGCCCTGTCTTGAAGGCCAATCTCCTTAGCCGCGGTGCAGACCCCTGTTTTGTCTGCGCTAATTCCAGGCTTGCCTTTACGGCCAATTATACGGGCGGTAATCTAAGTGTTTTCTCGCTTGAGAATGGCGTTCCGACTTCGCTTGTGCAACTTTTCCCTGGCTCGGCAAGCGGTCCGGATTCTCTTCGACAGGGGGAACCACATCTTCACTGTGCTCTCCTTTCTCCCGATGGAGATTATCTTTTAGCCTCTGATTTTAGCTCTGACAATATATTGATTTTTAGGGTTTTGCCTGATTCTTTAGCTTATCTTTCATCTTGTCATCTGCCGGATGGAAGTGGTGTCAGACACTTGACTTTCCATCCTGGTGGAAAGTATCTATATTCCATAGGGGAGTTGGATGGAAGAGTTTGTGTCTTTGAATATAAGGATGGGGAGCTTTCCTTTCTCTCTGCATATCAGGCTGATCCTCTTCGCTCTGGGGGAAGTGCAGACATAAGGGTGTCCCCAGATGGAAAATATCTCTATGCCAGTCACCGCCTGGAATCGGACGGGATTTCCATTTTCCGTATTCTCGATGGCGGAAGGGCCCTGGAGTTTCTCGCCTATGAAAAGACAGGAAGACACCCTCGGAATTTTCGCATTAGTCCAGACGGCAGGTTTTTATTCTGTGCTTGTCGAGACAGTGACAGGATAGATATTTATGAAATTCGTGAAGGTCTTTTATATCCCAGCGGCATTCCTTCCATTCCTATCAGTCAGCCTGTGTGTATCGAATTTAGTACTCAAAGTTAAATATGCTTGCAATATCTGAATCTTCCGATAATTCAAAAAGCGGTGGCAAAATTATGTAATATTCCTTGAAACGAAATATGGCAAAAAGTAATATATTTGCTTGATGGGAAGTAATTTTTCCTGCCGGATTATGAAAACTGATGTTGGACTCAAGATAATAGCTTTAGTGTTTTTTTTAGCAGCGGGACAGCCTGTGCTTGCGGATGAGGATGTGGGGAAGGATGCGTATGTGGATTCGCTGATGAGCCTCGTACGTCCGATGAGAGATCGTGGGAGGCTCGTGCCTGCGGCACAGGAATTCATGGATTTTCTTGACCGGACAGTGTACGTGCCTTGACCTGGTATTGGGCCTCAGATGTTACTGAAGATGAAAACTATAGCTACCGAAATTATTCGTATATGGATTTTACTGCCGATAATATCACAGGAGAGAATACATCATATAAGAAGAATGAAGCAATGGTAAGAACAATTTCTGGAGCCAGTTATCATGGCTTTTCCGTCCGCTGCGTGAAAAGCATCGAGTAGATTGGTTGCAAAGGTATTCCTAATTTTACTTATATCAATAGTTCGGTAATTTTATAGAAATTAAACGGCGGCTCGAAGGCCGTAGAATAAAAGTTCTTTGAAATCAGTGTTGTTTTTTCATCAAGTTCGGGCTTTTTCCGAACGTTGAAAATATTCGTTCAACCATAGCAGCATTGTGTAGGAGCAATTTGACATCGCTGACGGACAAATCCATGCCATAGTCTTTCCCAAACTGTCTGGCAACGTTGATTGTGGAGAGAGACATGTTGAATGCAAAGTCCATTGCTTTGGCATCCCTTGACTGGCAGTTGCACAGTCCCGTGAATTGCTTGCTATCTCGGTAGAGAAACTCGATCTGGAATCTTGTCCGGTAAACTTCAAAAATGTCCATTGCGTTCATCCCGGTGTCAGTGCTGAAGAATACCTTCCTGGATTGAGTCTTTTTCTCTGGATCAATGTAATCAGCGATTACTACCTTGACCTCCCGTTTGAGGCTCACGGCCCAGACTACGGCAGAATGTAGGGTAACGCCTTCCAGAGTGATGGTCTCAAAGACAGACTTGTCCAAAGACTTGAGGTCAACAGGACCTGTGAACTTCTTCGGACGCCCCCTCTTTCCGGTCTTTGGACCAGTATACAGGTACTTCAGACGAACATCGTCCCTAAGGCGGCTTATAACATTGAACCCCAACGCTTTAGCTCCGGTAACAAAAGTCTCCTTAGAGAAGAAAGCATCCGCAACAAGGCAATTGGACAACTTAAGAAGGTCATCCTTGAGAGAATGTATGGTCCTCAGATAAATGCCAATAATGGTGTTATGGTCGTCCATATGCTTGAGATAATAGGGAACGGCACCCCTTATTTTGTCAGTAAAGGTTTGCTTGGCCACAAGGTGAACTCCCGTCCCGGCATCGGCATCAACGAGGGCGAAGCCCATAAGTTCGAGTCCCCACTTGACTGCAGAAGCACAGCCCGACCAGAAGTATCCTACACCGGGAGTCTTCTTACCGGACTTGCTGATATAGCTTGGATCTATGGCTATTGCCCGACGATTAGGCTTGCCCTCAGGAACCAATATCTGATTGAACGATATCCAGTCAAACTTCTTCCTGAAGTTCATACGAAACCGCTGTTCGGACGAGCGTCCGAACCTCCCCATCTGAAGGAAGTTGATGCGATTTGGTATGGTAAGAAAAAGTTCCATGGCTTCGATGAAGAAAGAACGAAAAGTTTTGCTTAAATTTGCCTGGCCGGAGAGGGCTTTCGAAATCATCTCTCTGAGCTGGGTAAGGGGCTTGATAATCTTCATACTAACTTGTTGTGTGGTAACTCTAATTTAGTGATTATCAAGCACTTATCCAAATTTTTCAAGCAAAATTTTCATCATTTTTAACACTTTTTTCGGCTTTGTTTTATGCCGCCCGCAAGGTGCTGTTAAGCTACCTGGAAATGGGATATTGTATACGTAAGTAATTGAAATTTATATAATTGTTAAATATTTAACGAATCATTGCGATAAGAACGGAGATAAGTATATACCCCAACCGTATTGTCTTATAGAAATTCCTGGATCGTTCCATTATTTTGATGATACTGATTTTTCAAACATGAATAAAAGTTTATCCTTTTCTTCCATACGGGTATTATCAGAATAACCGCCTTTTGTTATTTGATACCCACACGGCTTAACCATAAAAGTGCCTAAGCCTTTAGTGTATGAACTTACTTCTGAAGCATAGTCTTTACTTGTATTTAATGGAACTTTCCCTTCAATAAGACACCACTCTTTATTACAACTGATACCTTTAATCTCAGACATCATTTTTTGCAGATCTGTAATAGCTTTGGAACTTGCTACTTGTGGTATCTGTAACTCAAAATAGAGCATCGGTTCGAGAATATCCACTCCTGATTGTTGCAAAGCCAACCTGAAGACATAAGGAGACAATTGTCTAAAATCGGCAGGGGTACTTATCGGACTATAATAAAGGGCATAAGTAAAGGTTACTTTCAAATCCGTCACTTCCCATCCATGCAATCCCGATTGGCAAGACATACGGATTCCTTCAAAAACGGCATTTTGAAAAGAATGGTTCAGATAACCAAAGGAGATTTCACTTTCGATTTGCACCCCTGACCCTATCGGTAAAGGTTCCAGAGTCAGTCCTATTGAGGCCCAGTAAGGGTTGGGAGGGACTTCGATATGGATAATCTTATTCACCTTCTTTTTAGGTCGTTCTTTGTAGATAGTCTTGATTTCATCAAAATGGGTCTTTACGGAGAATCGTTCTTCCAGCAATGTTTGTATGATTTCTTTTTGGGTTAAACCATATAACGAGATTTCCAATTCATCACTATATGAATTTATGGAAAAGGACAGAGACGGGTCTTCAATAAACAATACATTTAGAGCGGATATCAACTTGCTTCTCTCTTCGGGCTTGTCTGGTCGGACAGAAGATTTGAGGGCGGGATGCTGATGAGATAATCCTTGAATCAGACAAGGTTTAACACCTAAATAATCTCCGATTCTTAATTCTTCTATATCTTCTATAATTGCGATATCATTAGCAACCACTTCATCAACATTTATCTCTTTGCCCTGATAAATGGTTTTTAGATTTTTAATCTTGATGAATTTTTCCGAATCATTGACTTTTATAACGGTTCGAAGTCTCAGACTTCCGTCAATAATTTTTAGAAAACTTCTTTTATGCCCTTTGGGGGCATGTTCTATTTTATAAAGATAAGCTGAAAGTCTATTTGGGACTGATGCCGGAGGAAATATAAAAGAAATGATGGCGTCTAACAACTCATTGATGCCAATATTGCACATTGCTGATCCATGCAAGACCGGATAGGCTTTGGCTTTTGCCACAAGAGCGATTATCGCATTCCAATAATCTGCCGGTAAGATTTCTTTATCCGCCAAATATAGTTCTAATATATCGTCGTCATGGTTGCATACAAATTCTTTGTGTTCTGCCCTTATATCTGTTGAGGTGCAAATCGGGTAAACTACTCCATCGACAACCGTTTGCATAAACAAGACGTCTTGCGACAGATTTGTTTTTATGTCCAGATATAAACGCTCAAGATTTACGCCGGCACGATCAATCTTATTGATAAATATAATTGTCGGGATTTGCAGTTTTTGCAAAGTCTTGAACAGCAACTTTGTTTGTGCTTGTATGCCTTCCTTTGCCGATAATATGAGGACTGCTCCATCAAGCATTTTGAATGTCCGCTCCACCTCTGCAATAAAATCCATGTGTCCCGGAGTGTCAATGATATTGCATTTCACACCATTCCAAACAATAGATGTCGTAGAAGCCCGAATAGTAATTCCTCTACGTTTTTCTATATCCATAGAGTCTGTTATGGTGTCACCTTTATCAACACTGCCGCGCTTTTCCGTTGCTCCGCAGGCAAATAGCAGATTTTCGGTTACGGAAGTTTTTCCTGCATCAATGTGAGCAAGAATTCCTAAATTTATAATGTTCATTTGATTAAGCAATAATATACTACAATAGATGCATTGCCGAAACGCACCTTTTAATACCTCCTCGTAGCATGTGGAAAACTACAGGATTCTTAACTCGTATTAATATGTATATTATTACTGCCGCATAATTGAACGCAAATTTACGAAAAAAAAGTTCCCTGACAAAAGCACAAAGAACTTTTTTAATCTATACGTATTTTTATTTGGTATTATTAATTTGTTATGCGGCAGCTTAAAAGACGACACCAAACCAGAAAAATCATCTTGACAACCACCCGACTTTGAACTACGAAGGATGAAATTTTTCAGGGACAACTTCCAGCATTTCCAAAA
>ENA-UEQL01001792-UEQL01001792.1-human-gut-metagenome-genome-assembly--contig:-NODE-1792-length-14723-cov-6.201147_pt1 | contig 14723 bp, 8 predicted proteins | sample MGYA00242905_ERZ507926 | MGnify/ENA primary metagenome ERZ507926 (study PRJEB26167, sample SAMN06115531) | human gut metagenome | host: Homo sapiens | place: China:Henan | collected 2015-09-09 | study...
TGCCTTTCGACGGTTCGATGTATTCGGCTTCGGGGGACGAAAAATCATTGTGTCCCGTTCCGGTTTTATGGGCGATGTAGCCTACCAGTCGTTTTTCATTGGTGAACCGTTCGGCTAATCGTTCGGCGTAGGTCAGCGTGCCGCCGGAATTGTTACGTACGTCCACAATCAGTCCGTTGCACAAGCGCACATAATACATGACTTCATCCAGATTGCCTTCACCGATGCCGGAGCTGAAGCTTTCATAATATATATAACCGATGTTGTCGTCGAGAATCTTGTAATACATGCCGGCGGCGATACGGTAGTCCGTACCCAAATAAATTTGATGGATGCTGTCGTTGAAATTACTCGGGTAGTCCTCATGCCAGCTCCAGTAACGGCCTACGTCGGCTGCGGAATAGAGGTTGACGTGGCCGTCGCGAAGTTCGGACAGCATGTCGCACAAGACTTCGAATAGTTGGGCGGAAGTCATTCCCTCATGTACGCGCGGACGGTATTTGGCATATACCTCGTTCCATGGCAGACATCCTTCCTGCGCCTTGTAATCGTGGAAACAGTATTGGGTGTCGATAATGCGCCAAAGCGTCTCGAAATTATTGACCGGCGTGTTATCCGGCTCTTCTTCACGAATGCAACTCGGGCAGAAAAGCAGGGCGAGAATGGCGCAGAATATAAAAAAGATGTAATGTTTCATACCGATGGTGGGTTACAGGATAAACGGGCGGTGTTGCGGCTCTTTGCGTTTGACGAAGCTGAAATGCTTCACGTAGCCTATCATGAAACTATGGTTCCAGATATGGCTGCGCAGTCCGTTCACACGACTTTGGCGGATGTCGCACAAATAGCCGGCCCGGAACGTAAATCCCGCAATGGGAAAGTCCAATGTCAGGAAATGGCGCATGGACGGTGCGTTGCCCGGATAAGTAAAGCATACGTTGCGGTCGTAGTTGCCTAATGACATCTCATAGTAAGACTGTCCGTAGCGTGGGGAGAACATGGCTCCGATGAGCGGCAGGCTGGTTTGGTAGCGGGCGGTGAAAGGTACTTTGCGGATATGGAACGGGTAGACGGCCATCAGGGATGCGTCTATGTCGATGTCAGCCTTGGCCTGTACCGGATTGTTGGAATTACGGTTGTTGTAAATCGCTCCCAGTCCGGCATGGACTTCTCCTCCGGCCATCAGCCGCAACCGTCCGCCCACGACCCAGTTGTAATGCCAACCGATGGAATAATTTATCTTGCCCCCCAGTTCGTCGGAGTTTCCGGTCCGGTTAGAGGTATAACAAAAAAATCCGTCGAGGATGCTTTGTGTCGTGATGCGTCCGTCTAACCAGTGGGTTTTACGTAAGGTCTCATGCAGAATACTCAGGTGAGGTCCGGTATAAGTGGAGGGAGACAGGTAAGTCTCGTATAGGCTTGTGCGTCCCGCGCCGAAGAGTGTGGCGTGTGTCGTATAGCGGTTTTCCGGGAGGGGGGCGGCATCTTGGGCTTGGCATGGCCTGATGCCAAGAAATGTCCCTATGGCCAATAAGAAAATGAGTGCCCGCTCCCTGACGGAGCGGGACATTTGGAACGAAACGGTTGTATAGGCCGGTAAGAGGTGAGACATATTATTCGTCTTCAAAAAGTTTCATTTGCCCGGTAAGCTCATCCATGATGTCGCTTTGGCTTTTACCGGCATCCGGATCCAGATTCTCCTTTTCTGTGTCTTTTTCTTCCGTTTCTTCCGCCACGGCTTCTTCGGTTTCCGGTTCCGGGCGGCGTATGGGTTCCAGTTCGGTAATGGTTTCCGTATCGAACGTAGTGAGCCGTTTGCCTTTCGCTTTGAAACTCTTTACGCCGATGAAACTTTCCGCATCGATTTCCTGTGGGTCGCGGAAACTGTCGTGCCCGCCGAACGTGATTTGCAACCTTGGATAGGCTTCATCCGTGAGCAAGACGAAGCGGCTGTCCTTGTTTTCTCCCATGAAACTTTGGGGCTTGGTACTCGGTTCGAACGCAAAACGCTTGACGTAAGGATAACCTTGCTGGTCGGCATCGTAGAGAACGGCACACCATATCTTGTCCGGTGAGAACTTTTCGATACGGAGTATACCCGGTTCATAATGGTTGTTTACGTCGAAATTGGTCGTGTAGAACTCTCCGCTTTTCAGGATGACCAAAATCAGGTCTTCGCTGTGGAACTCGCCCAGATATTCTCCCCGTTCATCGTAATTCAGGCGGTTGACATCATGGTCGAACCATACTTTGCGTCCGCCCAAGGTAGAACCGCCGTGGGATTTCAGGCCGATACGCTGTATCTCGTTTTTGCTTAAAATGTTGCCCATACTTTGGCGACCTTTGATAGTCACAGTGCTGAAATCCTTTTCCACAAATATCTTTTTGAGTTTCAGGGCGGGTTTCAGGGTAATTTTGATGACCTCCGCTTCTCCGTTCGGATTGGCAGTGAAGTAGACGACGCGTGAAAAGGGTTTGCCTTGCGTCAGGTCGTATTCACGGTCGCGGGTGATGGAAGTCACATTGAAACGTTTGATGTAATAGAAACCGTCCTTACCGTCCCGGTAGGCTACGTTGTAAATCGTCCGTTTGTCGTTGCGTTTGAACACTGCGGCATGGATGATTTCGGCTTTTTTCTTTTCCGCCTTGCTTCTTTCCGTTTCGCCCACGAACGTTTTGTCGCTGATACGGATGACTTTATAAGTTCCGTCGCGGTAGAAAATGATGGCATCGTCGAGGTCGGAACAGTTGGCAATGAATTCGTCCTTTTTGAGCGATGTGCCGATAAAGCCCTCTTCGCGGTTGATGTACAGTTTCTCGTTGGCTTCCACCACCTTGGTAGCTACGATCGTATCGAAATTGCGCAGTTCGGTATGACGCGGATGCTCATCGCCGTATTTGGCTTTCAGCATACGGAACCAGTTGCAGGTGACTTCCACCATGTTGTCCAAGTCGCGGTCGATGCGTGCAATCTCATCTTTCATCCGGGCGATGGCGTCGTTGGCCTTGTCTTTATTGAATTTCAGGATTCGGGCCATTTTGATGTCCATCAGTTTGAGGATATCGTCTTGAGTCACTTCCCTTATCATCTGCGGATAGAAAGGCGTGAGCCGTTCGTCGATGTGTGCGCAGGCCGCGTCCATATCTTTGGCCTGTTCGAAGTTGCGGTCTTTGTAAATCCGCTCTTCGATGAATATCTTTTCGAGCGAGGCGAAATGCAGGCTTTCTTGAAGTTCTCCTTTCCGGATGAGCAATTCCTTGCGGAGCAGTCCGAGCGTGTTGTCCACTGAACGTTTCAGCACTTCGCTGACGGTCAGAAAGCAAGGTTTCTTGTCGTCGATGACACAGCAGTTGGGCGAGATACTGACTTCGCAGTCGGTAAAGGCATAGAGGGCATCCAATGCCTTGTCCGAACTTACGCCCGGCGTCAGGTGCACTAAGATTTCCACTTCGGCAGCCGTGTTGTCCTCTACCTTGCGTACTTTGATTTTGCCTTTTTCGATGGCTTTCAGGATGGAGTCGATCAGGGTTGTAGTAGTCTTTCCGTAAGGAATCTCACGGATGGCCAGCGTCTTGTTGTCTATCTTGGTGATTTTGGCACGTACTTTCACTACGCCCCCTCGTCCGCCATCGTTATATTTACTTACGTCGATACTTCCTCCTGTCAAGAAATCCGGGTAAAGTTGAAACGGTTCGTCATGCAGGTAGTTTACGGCGGCATCGCATATCTCGTTTAAATTGTGCGGCAGGATTTTGGAAGACAAACCTACGGCAATGCCTTCCACGCCTTGAGCCAACAGCAGAGGGAATTTGACCGGAAGCGTCACCGGTTCCTTGTTCCGGCCATCGTATGAAAGTTTCCATTCCGTGGTTTTGGGGTTGAACACCACATCGAGGGCGAATTTGGAGAGCCGGGCCTCGATATAACGCGGAGCTGCCGCCGAGTCGCCGGTAAGGATGTTGCCCCAGTTTCCTTGGCAGTCTATGAGCAAATCCTTCTGTCCCAACTGTACCAAGGCATCCCCGATGGAAGCGTCTCCGTGCGGATGGAATTGCATGGTATGTCCCACGATGTTGGCCACCTTGTTGTAGCGCCCGTCGTCCATACGCTTCATGGAGTGCAGGATGCGGCGTTGTACCGGTTTGAAACCGTCATTGATGTGGGGCACGGCCCGTTCGAGAATCACGTAAGAGGCATAATCCAGAAACCAATTCTGATACATTCCGCTCAAGTGGTGCGTGATGCTGTCGTGAGGACTTGTTTCCGGTTGGTAATTGGAGTGTGCGTCATTTTCCTCTTCCGGGCTTCCCGTAGTCAGGTCTGTCAACTCGTCTTTGTCTTCGCTCATATTTATGTCGATTATATATCTATTTTAACGCAAAAATAACATTTTAATGAAAAAAAAGGCGTACTTTTGCGAAAGATTTATCAATATTTTACGAATAGAGTATGGCTCAGGAAGATGTATTCAAGAAAATAGTGTCACATTGTAAGGAATACGGTTTCGTTTTCCCCTCAAGTGATATTTATGATGGCCTGGGTGCTGTCTATGACTATGGTCAGAATGGTGTTGAACTGAAGAATAACATCAAGCAATACTGGTGGCAAAGCATGGTGTTGCTCCACGAAAACATTGTGGGCATCGACTCTGCTATCTTTATGCACCCCACCGTATGGAAGGCCTCTGGCCACGTTGATGCTTTCAACGATCCATTGATTGACAACCGCGACTCAAAGAAGCGCTACCGCGCTGATGTGCTTATCGAAGACCAAATCGCTAAGTACGAAGAGAAGATTGAGAAGGAAGTAGCCAAAGCTCGCAAGCGCTTTGGTGATAGCTTCGACGAAGAGAAATTCCGCGCTACCAACCCACGCGTAATTGAACACCAACAAAAGCGCGATGCTTTGCACGAACGCTATTCTGAGGCTATGAACAAGATGGACCTCAACGAATTGAAGCAAATCATCTTGGACGAAGGAATCGTTTGCCCTATCTCAGGCACACGCAATTGGACAGACGTTCGCCAGTTCAACCTCATGTTTAAGACCGAAGTAGGTTCTACCGCTGAAGGCGCAAGCACAATCTACCTCCGTCCCGAAACGGCACAAGGCATCTTCGTTAACTACCTCAACGTGCAGAAGACGGGCCGTATGAAGATACCGTTCGGTATCGCTCAGATTGGTAAAGCCTTCCGTAACGAAATCGTAGCTCGCCAGTTCATCTTCCGTATGCGTGAATTCGAACAAATGGAAATGCAGTTCTTCGTTAAGCCTGGCACCGAAATGGATTGGTTCAAGCAGTGGAAGAAGACACGTCTTGCATGGCACGAAGCCCTTGGCTTTGGCGACGAATGCTACCGCTACCACGACCACGAGAAGTTGGCCCACTATGCCAACGCAGCTACCGACATTGAGTTTAAGATGCCATTCGGATTTAAAGAAGTTGAGGGCATTCACTCTCGTACCGACTTCGACCTCTCACAACACGCCAAGTTCTCAGGCCGTAAGATTGAATACTTCGATCCTGAAGAGAACCGCAGCTACACACCGTACGTGATCGAGACTTCTATCGGTGTTGACCGTATGTTCTTGAGCGTAATGTGCCACTCTTACACAGAAGAGAAACTTGAAAACGGTGAGACACGTACCATACTCAAGTTGCCCGCAGCCTTGGCTCCTGTTAAGTTGGCCGTAATGCCTTTGGTGAAGAAGGATGGCCTTCCCGAAAAGGCTCACGAGATCTTGAACGACCTCAAGTTCCACTTCAACTGCAAGTACGATGAGAAGGACTCTATCGGTAAGCGCTACCGCCGTATGGATGCTATCGGTACTCCTTACTGTATCACTATCGACCACGACACGCTCAACGACAACTGCGTAACCCTCCGCGACCGCGACACTATGGAGCAAAAACGCGTGGCTATTGCCGACCTCCGTACCTTGATCGAAGATAAGGTGAGCATCACCTCATTGTTGAAGAAGATTCAATAATCACCACGTCACTAAATTGAAGCAAGTTAACAAGTAAACGGGTTGACAAGTTGACGAGTAAGTTACCTTAAAAACGAACCTACCCGTCAACTCGTCAACCCGTTTACTCGTTAACCCGTTAACTTGTCAACATAAAGAAAATGAAACAGCTAACAACTCTCTTCGCCCTTCTTCTCCTACTCATTGTGACTCCGATGGTAGCCACTTCATGTACGGACAATACGGATGACGAAAAGCAAGACCTTGAGTTCACCACCAACTGGAAGAAACGCAACGTCGCTTACTTTGACAGTGTGCTCACCTTAGCACGCCAAAAGGTGGCCGAGGCGCAAGCGCAATATGGTGACGACTGGCAGTCACACTGCGAGTGGCGCGTCTTCCTTAGCTATGCCAAAGTTGCAGGTGGCCCTTCGACCGACACTATTTGTGCACGCGTCATCAATACTGGCACAGGCACAGAATCACCTCTCTACACCGACTCTGTCAAGGTGAACTATATGGGCCACCTCATTCCCACCGAGAGCTACAAAGACGGCCGCGTGTTCGACCACAGTGGCATCTACGAAAACAACGACTACGTCTTCAACGACAACTATTCTACGCCCACAACGTTCAACGTATCTAACCTTGTCGAAGGCTTTACCACAGCACTCATGCACATGCACGTCAACGACCGCTGGATGGTATACATGTCGCAAGAGATGGCTTACAAGTCATCAGCCAGTGGTGTGATGCCAGCCTACTCTACGCTTTGCTTCGACATGCAGCTAAAGCAGATTATAAAGAAGTAAGCAATAAACGTCAAAAATAAAATTGGGGCTGCATTTTAACTCACGGAAGAGCAATTCTTCTTTCGTAAGTTAAAATGCAGCCCCAATTTTATTTTTGACGTTTATTGCTTACTTTACAAACTTCAAGGCAACCGTTCTTCCTGCTTGATTTAAACGTACTACGTAGGGTGCATTAGGAAAGTATGTAAATAAGTATGTTAAATTGTATGTTATGTATGTTCTCGCGCTAAGCGACTATAAGTAGATGTTCAAAGCATGCTGTTGCCGCGGGTTACAAACCCGCCCCCCAATTAGGCAGATAAATTGCAGTTTATCTCTCTTTATCCTTTCCCAACTCTTGTATTATTTTTTGTTTGGTTACTTCTGCATATCGTTGAGTAGTAGAAATGTGTGCATGTCCTAACATCGTACTTACTGTTTCTACTGAAATGCCCGACTGTAATAACAATGTGGCAAATGTATGACGTGCGACATGGAGGTGAAGCGGTTCGGATAGGCGAAGAGTTTGACCAAGTTGATGTAGATGACGATTTATAGTGCGATTATTAGGCACTATGAGCCACCCTTCGACCATTGAAGCGTGTTTGGGCAAATGGTCGAGCAGTTGTAAAACGGAATTAGAAAGGTATATTAAAGCCCTTTGGTGAGTCTTCTTTCGATAGATAGTTAACCAACCTTCAGACTCTCCACGTTCAATGTGCTGTGGACGTAAAGCCCGAAGATCGGCATAAGCCAACCCCGTCTTGCTAGCAAAAAGGAACAAGTCACGAACGAGTGCTTTCGTACCTTCAAGTGAATACTGCTCTAACTTTGATAGTTCAGCCTTTGTTAAAGAAAAGTGGTGGTGCAAGACTTGTGGCATTTCAACCATCTGCCAAGAAGTGTCCTTTAAGATGCCTTCACGCATAGCTTGATGACAGAAATGACGCAATGACGAGAGGTAAAGCCGTATGGTTTGTGCGGCAAAATGCTTCTGCTGCGTTAGATAACGGATAAAACCATTGACAAATGTTGCATTCACTTTTGAGAATTGCACATCAGGAGCATGATAGTCTTGCTTGATATAGGCTGTTATGTGCTTTAATGTTACACGATACTTACAAAGAGAACTTTCTGAACGGTCAATGCCTACACGCTTTGCGTAACGCTCTATACAAAGCGTAACAAAGGAGAGCAATGTTTTTGTTGAAGCTGACTCGACGTTAGAGACTTGATGGTTATGTATTTCACCCATTAAAGCAGACAGAACACGCTTAAAATCATCTACTTTGATTTGTAACTCTAATAGCACCCTATCTTTCAATGTATTGTCAATCTTTGCTACACACGAAAGGGTTAAAACGTCTTCTGCATAAAAATATCCCATAAAATAAAAATTAAGAAATGATAGAAAATATAATTAAAAGCACTACAAGCGAGCTATAGTTGACAAAATGCAAGCTTTTTAGCCTAAAAAGTTTATTTTTCGTGACAAAAAGGCCAATTTCTTTTGCTAAACAAATTATAAAACCTATTTTTGCAGCATACTTGCGTGAATAACTTGCATAATAATTCACCCTTCATCTACACTACTTTCTTCAAAAGGAACGAAGACGTGTTAATTACTGCAACATAACGCTAAACGATTGACTTAAAAAAAACAAAAAAGGACGACCAAAATATATATTTCGCACACAGATGTGTACATATATATATATAATGTACACGTGCGCGTGGTGGCGAATTGTCCCACTTGTATAACAAGTTGTGCACACTTCCTTCTATCTCTTTTGCACTTTAAGGCGCGTGTGCTTATCGCCCCACAGACTCATTCAAACGTAAATGTTTAATTAAATGGTTATCAATATGAACAAAAAGTTAGTGCTCTTGGGAGCCGGTCTGCTTATGACCGCAGCCACGGCTTCAGCGCAGAAGCTTGTGAGCGGCCGCGTGACCGACACTCATGGTGAACCCGTGATGGGAGCTACCGTGCGTGTGCCTGGCACCAAGGTAATCACAACTACTGATGCTAACGGTAACTTTAAGCTGAAGGGCGTTCCTGCTACAGCTAAGAAGATTTCTGTATCTTACATCGGTATGCAACCCACCACTGTCAGCGTAGCTGGCAACGTACAGGTAGTACTCAAGGATAACGAATTGGGCGAAGCCGTCGTTATCGGTTATGGTACCGCTCAAAAGGTGGGTACTGTAGTAGGTTCTGTAAAGAAAGTTAGCAGCGAGCAAGTTGCTGACAAACCCGCTGTTGACATCTCTGACGCTTTGCAAGGTAAGGTTGCTGGTTTGACTGTAGCATCATCATCTGGTGATGCAGGTAGCATCAACAATACCGAGCTTCGCATTCGTGGTGTAGGTTCTCTCTCTGCTAGCAACTACCCCTTGATCGTTATTGATGGTTCTCCCGCTGACCCCTCAATGTTCTCATTACTCAACGATAAGGATATTGAAAGCATCACAACGTTGAAAGATGCTTCGGCTACTTCTATCTACGGTTCACGTGCTGCCAATGGTGTTATTTATATTACCACTAAAAAAGGCCGCGCTGGCGAAAAGGCTCAAATCCAAGTAAGTCAGAAGGTGGGTTGGAGCCAATTAGCCAACCAAATTGGTAACCCTATGAACGCAAACGAGTTGTTACAATTCCAACTCGAAAACGGACTTATCACAGCTCAACAGTACCAAACTTATAAGGAACACGGTGCTAATACCAATTGGCAGAAGTTTTTCTTCGATAATGCAGCACCAATGAATAGCACCGATTTGAGCATTCGTGGTGGTTCTGAATCAACGACTTACTACGTTTCAGGTTCGTACATGAAGCAAGACAACTTGACCCAAACAGGTCACTTCAAGCGCTTCACCCTTCGCACCAACCTTGAGACGAAGCCCAAAGAATGGTTAGCATTCGGTATTAAGCAAAACGTTGCTTATACTGACCGTCTCTCTGATGGCTATACAGATCAATCTGTTGGTAAATACGCTTCAAACTCAAATACGGCTTCCTATATGTTCCCTGCATATTGGGATCCGTTTGATGAAGCATCGGCCGCACAACACAAATATTTGTATGCGCCCTCTACGCTTTACAACACTCGTTGGTTGAGTTCTTTGCAACCTACAAAGATTAACGACGTTACTTACAATGGTGTAGCATACGCTCAAATCTCTCCAATTAAGGGTTTGAACATTAAGTCACAGTTAGGCTTATATGCTACCGATATGCGCAGCTCTGCTTCACGTGCAGTAAACTTCCCTAACCAAACATCAGGTTATGCATCAGAGGGCCATGCACGCTCTTCAATGTGGACGATTACCAACACGATTGAGTATAAGTTTAACATTGGCGACAACAATGCCTTCACCCTCCTCGCTGGTCAAGAAGGTATCAAATCACAAAGCACCAGCTTTGGCACCAGCGGTACGGGTATTACCGATGACCGTTTGGCCAACTTGGGCAGCGTGACGGACTATAATGCTCCTTCTTATAGCAATTCTAAGTATGAATACTTGAGTTTCTTCGGCCGCGTTGATTATGCGTTGATGAACAAGTACTTCCTCAACTTTACTGTGCGTAACGATAAGAGTTCACGTTTCGGTAAGAAGAATCGTTCTGCCAACTTCCTCAGCGGTGGTGCTATGTGGCGTATAAGCAGTGAGAACTTTATGGCTCCTACTAAGAGTTGGTTGACCGACCTCAGCCTCAAGGCCAGCATCGGTACGACGGGTAACTCTGAAATTGGTAACTATAGTAGTCTTGGTTTGATTACCTCTACCCAGTATAATGGCAACCCAGCTTGGGTTTTGCAGCAGCCTTCTAACGATGAACTCGGTTGGGAAAAGCAAATCCAGTTCAACTTCGGTTTGACTGCTCGCTTGTTCGACCGCTTAGACGTTGACTTCAACGTTTATAAGCGCAAGACGATGGATATGTTGATGAGTGTGCCTTTGGCCTACACCACTGGTTTCTCAAGCCAGATGATGAACGTAGGTGAAATGAGTAACCGAGGCGTTGAATTAGAATTGAGCTACGACGTATTCCGTAGTCGTGATGCCTTCTTCAATATCTACGCTAACTACTCTTACACCAAGACCTCAATCGATAAGCTCTTCTACGGCTTGAAGGAATGGCCTATGCTTGGTAGTTTGACTAACTACGTTGTAGGTGAGTCATTGAACTTCTACATGCCTATCTACGCTGGTGTTGATAAGAACGATGGTGCTCCTATGTGGTATCTCCCAGGCAATAAAGGGGGCATTCAGCACGAATACAACCCCGAGACCATGACGAAGAAGTTCTCTGACGATTTGTATCAAAACACTGGTAAGTCACTCTTCGCACCTCATACAGGTGGATTTGGCCTTAGCGCAGGTTGGAAGGGACTTACACTTAGTGCCGACTTTAGCTTCACCTTGGGCAAGTATATGGTCAACAACGAATACCTCTTGGCTGCTTCATCAGGTAACGCTCAAAATGGCTTTAACCAAGATAAAGACATGCTTCACATTTGGAAAAAGCCAGGCGACATCGCTACACTTCCAGGCTTCCAGTATGAAACGCAGTTCGACACACACTTGCTCGAAAATTCTTCTTATATGCGTTTGAAGAACTTGAGCTTGTCATACGACCTACCCAAGCGCTGGATGGAGACTACACGATTCTTCGAGAACATTCGCTTCAGCTTCGTTGCACGTAACGTGTTCACGATTACGAAATATCGCGGTTCTGACCCCGAAAATGGTTCCCATATTTCCCTCGGTGCTTACCCCGCTACTCGTAACTTCACACTCGGTGTTGACGTAACCTTCTAATATTCGACTCAAATTTAGAAGCGAATCTCTTACAAACATTATTCACTGACTCATAACAGTATGAACAAATATATATTAAAAACTGTCATGTGCTCGGCTTTGGTTGCTTTCGGATTGACCTCATGCGAACTCGACCAAGTGCCTACCACCAGTCTTGTGACCGAGGCTTCATGGCAGAAGATGTCAGATGCTCAGAACTATGACAACGGCATCAAGGCATATTTCCGTTCGCTTTCAGACGGTGCTACTTCTGTGGCTGAGGTACAGGCTGACTTGTTCGACTTGCGTAACACAGCCGTTAACTATTTGCAGGTTTATAATTGGCAGTACACAAACTCACAGTTTGACGGCGACGTTCTTTGGAAAGGTAGCTACACGGCTATTGCCAATGCCAACAATGTGATTAATAACATTGACAAGATTAAGACCACTACAGAAGAGGAACGTCTTACCCTTCAGACTTACAAGGGCCACGCTTACTTGCTCCGCGCCTATGCTTATGCCAACATGGCTCCGCGCTACTGCAAGCGTTACACGACTGATGACGAGGCAAAGAACGAACTCGGTTTACCTCTTTGCACTGAAGTGGACGTAAACAAGAAACCGTCACGTGCCAGCCTTTACGATACGTATCAATTCATTTTGAGTGACATCGAGAAGGCAAAGGATTTAATGAACAATGACGACAACATTGACTACACTGAACTCTCTTCAAACGTAGCCAAAGCTCTCGAAGCACGTGTTTATCTTTACATGAACCGTAACCAAGAGGCTTTAAATGATGTAAAGGACTTGCTCGAACGTTATTCTCTCACCACTGATGCCGACACTTATAAAGCTATGTGGAAGGACGATGTAGCTCCAGTAGGTCAAGAGTTGATTTACGAACCTCAGATGACGGCCGATGACCGTGCTTCATTCTACGGAGCTTTCGAATCTTACAGTGATGCCAACCACGTATGGAATCCTGACTACCTCCCCACACAAGGTTTGATTGACCTTTACAATGAAGACGACATTCGTCAGATGACCTTCTTCCGCGCTGAAGAAGAAGACGGTAGCCCCGTTGTCATTATTGGTGGTGATAACAAAGCTGAAGGTGTGGTACTCTCTAAGTTCCCTGGTAACGATGCATTGAAGAAGGCCAACGATGGTACGGTGTTCTACAACATGCCGAAGCCCTTCCGTGTAGCTGAACTTTACCTCATTGGTGCTGAAGCTTCATATAAACTCAATGGCACTGACGGAGGCTACCTAACAACTTTGCGTGCCGCACGTGGTTTGACTACAGGTAACTTAACGGGCGATATACTCTTCTCTACTATTAAGGACGAGTGGACACGTGAGTTCGTAGGTGAAAACTTCCGCCTCGACAACCTCAAGCGTTGGGGTGACGGCTTCACTCGTATGGATCCGCAGGAGATTGGCGCAGGTATGTTTAGCAACACTTGCCCCTTGACTGGTTTCACCATTAGCGCTGACAACCAACGTTGGATTTGGGAGATTCCTTCACAAGAACTCCAAGCTAACACCAACATTGTGCGCAACTGGAGCCGTAAGTAAAAAATCTGTTTGAAGTTTTGAGGTTATCAAGTTATAAAGTTTGCATTACTGATTAACTGCACGACTTTATAAACTCATAACCTCGAAACTAAAAAGCTTATTATTAGAACTATCCTAAAAAGATTAATCACAATATGAAACTCAACATAAAGACTTTAGCAGCATCACTGTTGGTGGGTCTGTCGCTCGTTTCATGTAACAACGACTTCGATGAGGACGGTGGCAAGACTATCTATCCTGCCAAAGGCGAACTTTGCAGTTGGAGCCGCGATTACACAGCTGCGTCAAATACCTCATACCTTCTCAACCTTTATGTAAATGAAGAGGGTGATACCTTGGCTGACCTCTCTATCTTCAATCCCGTGAGCGAACGTTCTAACGTGATGAATGGTGGTAAGGTTTCTTACGATAGCAAAACGGGTGTGTATAACATCAACTATGACGAGAGCATCTACGGCAAGGCGCTCATTTCTGTAGCTGACTTTGGCAACAAGAAGGGAGTCGTAAACATCTATACCGTAAATGAGAATAAGGATGGAAAAGTTACCTATGCTGCTGTTGATAAATTTAACGCTGTAGCTACCGACACAATCTCTGTCCTCGGTCAGTGGAGCATAGGCAATGGCGAGGACGTTACACTCTACGTCAACGGCAATGCTACTTTCACCAATAACGGCCAAGCCGTAGCACAAGGCTCTTACCAATTTGACGGCAAGAGCGGTGCTATCACTACTACTGACGGTAAGAGCTATCAAATCGCAATGAACGCTAATCGTCAGTTGCAGACTACGGTCGACGGTCAAACTTACACCTCTTTACAAATGCCTGCCGAGTACATTGACGACTGGCAAACAGTTGCTACGGGCGACATCACTTTGCCTTTGTTCAATTTCGCTGGCAGCGGCTTCCCCCTCGACTACTCTGAATGCCGTGGCGAATACCGACTTGACTATGGTAAACTATTTAATGCTGAAAACGCCACAATCTCGTTCAACTGGAACAGAACAACGGGTGCCTTCAACCTTTTGAGTTCTTCTGGTTTCTCAACAGGTCAAAAATATGATGCTTCCCATTTTATTTGGGCAAAAGTAACAGGTGGCAATGGTTCTTACGATGCCGAAACAGGGGTTATCACTATCCCCGTTACTTACTACATACCTGACTTGGGTAGCTTCGGTGCTATCAACGATACTTTCTCTAACATTAAATTCCTTTAATTAAACAGAGATATATAAACTTGGAAAGGACTGCAAGTACATTTGATACTTGCGGTCTTTTTTTTATTCGACAAATTGCAGCTTATCACTACCCTTAATATTTGTAAAACAGAATACAAATATTTTCTCTAAAAAAGGAATTAGGAATAGCCAAAGTAATATGCAAACCTCCAGTATTAGTCCCCAAAACCGCACAAAAATCCTATCTCTCCAAATTAGGAGAGATGGCACATGTGTAAAAAAGTATTTTTCTCTTCTAGCTCAAAGCTATACGTGGGCATCCACAAGTATCCAAGGCTTTGGCTAATTTCAGAAAACGGAGTCGAACTACCAGAAACATTATAGCCTTGCAAT
>ENA-UEQL01001793-UEQL01001793.1-human-gut-metagenome-genome-assembly--contig:-NODE-1793-length-14721-cov-11.795684_pt1 | contig 14721 bp, 8 predicted proteins | sample MGYA00242905_ERZ507926 | MGnify/ENA primary metagenome ERZ507926 (study PRJEB26167, sample SAMN06115531) | human gut metagenome | host: Homo sapiens | place: China:Henan | collected 2015-09-09...
ACATTTGGATTTTTTGATTTGAGGTATTTGCCAACGCCTGTTACAGTACCGCCTGTGCCAACCCCTGCAACAAAAATGTCTACCTTGCCGTCTGTATCCTCCCAGATTTCAGGGCCTGTTGTAGCAAAGTGAGCGGCAGGGTTTGCCTGGTTTACGAACTGACCTGGAATAAAGCTGTGCGGAATTTCGCTTGCAAGTTCGTCAGCCTTTGCGATAGCGCCCTTCATACCTTTTGCACCGTCAGTAAGAACAAGTTCTGCGCCGTAAGCCTTAAGAAGATTTCTGCGTTCGATACTCATTGTTTCAGGCATTGTAAGAATAATTCTGTAACCTCTTGCGGCTGCTACCGCTGCAAGACCGATACCTGTGTTACCGCTTGTAGGCTCAATGATTACAGAATCAGATGTAAGCAAGCCTTTTTCTTCCGCATCATCAATCATAGCCTTTGCTACTCTGTCCTTAACACTTCCTGCCGGATTAAAATATTCAAGCTTTGCAAGTACAGGTGTGTCAAGTCCCTGTGCAGCAGAGTAATTATTGAGTTTCATAATAGGTGTTCTGCCAATGAGGTCAGTGATTTTCTCGTAAATTTTCATAATGCATTCTCCTTTATAATATAATGTTTATAGTAATGTCCGTAATTGAAATTCAATCCTTATTAAACCTACATAAATTATAGGTATTATTATAGCACCGCAATATTGCATTGTCAACACTTAAATATAAATATTTCCGAAAAAATATTTCCGAAAAAAATAACAAATATCGAATTTTTAATGCTAATATGCAATATGTATAGAAATACAACGGGATTTTTTATAAACAAAATTTTAAATACAATTGCAAATTTTTACAATATATGTTAAAATTAGAGCAATAATAAGCAAACGGATTTACCGTGAAATTTAAAAGAAGGTGTATAACTTTGAAAAAATGTTTTTCGATTGTACTGACTGTACTTATGGCGGTGATAGCTTTTACAGCTTTTTCATCAGTTAATGCTGTTTCTGTCGAAAGTAATCAATCGGTACATACTAACCAAACAGCGGACTTAGGAATACCTCCGCTTGACTTCGGCGATTCAAATGACTATGACAGCGGCGGTTCTGATTGGGGCGGCAGCTCTGACTGGGGCGGCAGTTCCGATTGGGATGACAGTTCTGATTGGGACAGTTCAGACAACAGCAGTTCCGAAAGCAGCGGAGAAGGTCTTGGATTTGGCGGAACGGTAGTTGTTTTCCTTGTAGTTATCGGTATAGTTGTTTACGGCGTTATACAGAGCAAAAAGGAAGGAAAAAGAAAAACCACTACTACTGTTGGCAGATCACAGACAATTCAGCAGTCGGCAGGTAGAAATATTACACTTCCTGACCGTACGGCGGAGATTTCAGACCTTATCAAGCAGAAAGACCCGAACTTCTCGGCAGAGGATTTCCTTTCATTCTCAAGATATGTATATGTTACCATTCAGGATGCTTGGAGCAAGCGTGACCTTTCACCTGTAAGAATTTATTTACACGATAATCTCTACAATCAAACTCAAAAACAGGTTGAGCGTAAGATTGCAAACGGCGTAATCAATAAGATTGAAAATGTAGCCGTAAGTACAGCTTATCTTACAGCGTATCGCAGAGATAAAGAATTTGAGTATGTTACAGTTTACCTCAATGCCCGTCTTACAGACTATGAGATAAACGAAAAGACCGGTCAGGTTCTCCGTGGAGATCCTAATGCAAGATACGAGTTGAGGTATACACTTCGCTTTGCCCGTAATGCAAGCATTAAGACCACAAGTGCAAACAGTCAGACGCTTAAGTCACACAGTTGCCCGAATTGCGGTGCTCCTCTTGAAATGTCAAGTTCCGGCAAGTGCGAATACTGCGGAAGTACAATTACAACAGGTCAGTATTCATGGGTACTCAGCGAATATTCTTCTATTCGTAACGATACTGTTGACCAAGGCATTTATATTGAAAAAGATAACAATGCTCAAAACAATACAAATAATAATCAGTAATTTTTTATTGCTGTTCGGGACCGGGATTTTTCCGGTCCCGATTTTTGTATTTAATCCGTAAATATTTTTTTATATAATGGCAAAATAAAGCTATAAACAAAGTTGTTTTTTACATAATGTATCAAATACTTGCATTTTTTTAACTTGTGTGTTATATTGTAAATGATTTGTTAATCAATATTTCTAAGTACAAGGTGATATTATGGATTACAAAATTATTGCACTTGACATTGACGGTACTCTGACTAACTCTCAAAAAGAGATTACTCCACGCACTCGATTTGCGATTATTGACGCTCAAAAAATGGGCAAAAAGGTTGTAATCGCTTCGGGCAGACACCCTATGGGGATTCAGAGCATTGCAAGAGATTTATTGCTTGACCGCTATGAGGGTTATATTATGGCTTTCAACGGAGGAAAAATTCTTGATTGTACTACCGGACAAACTATTGTAAGTAAGGATTTTCCGAAGGAATACCTTTCCGACATACTCGGTGTGTTGAAAGAATCAAATCTTTCTGTTCATACCTATGATGATAAGAAAATCATTACAGGCGGCACTCTCAACGATTACTCCAATGTTGAAAGAGATATTCTTAAAATGGATATGGTTGTTGTTGAAGATTTTGCGGCGAATATTCCTGAAAAAATCAATAAACTTTTACTTTCGGGTGAGCCTGCCGAGATTGATAAGTACAACGAAATTCTTGCAAAACGCTATGACGGCTTGCTTGATGTGTATAAGAGCGCACCGTACTTCCTCGAGATTATGCCTTTCGGTGTAACAAAGGGTTCTATGCTGCCTATGCTGCTTGAAAAACTCGGTTTTACAAACGAAGAGATGATTGCTTTTGGCGACAATTATAATGATATAACTATGATTGGTTATGCGGGTCTTGGAGTTGCTATGGGCAATGCAGAGGAAGATGTAAAAAAGATTGCAAATTATGTCTGCGAGTCAAATGATGATGACGGAGTTGCAAAAACACTTGAAAAATATGTTTTGAAAAGTAATATATAATTTGTAGTTGTGATATATAAATAGTTGTGATATATAAAAACTCTCTGAATTTAATCGGAGAGTTTTTTGTTTTGCCGAAAAATCTGTTTGCTTTTTAAAAAACGGCACTTTGTTCACTTTTTTGTATAAATTACATAAAACAAGGATTAAATGTTTGGAAGCACAGATTTCGAATAATTCTAAATCAGAAAAAAAATCATTGATAACTACTTTATAATTATATATAGATGTTAAATTTTGGTTTTAACGGAAAATGGAGGAAAAGCTATGACAAAGGTAAAAAAACTCATTGCTTTAATGCTCGTTGTCTGCATTGCGGCAACAGTGGGAATTGTGTCGGTTTCGGCTGCTACTGTTGACGATGCTGAGTCAGTTCAGGCTAAATACGACGGTATTAAAGTGCATGTGTATTCTGAGGACGGCGCACCTAACATCTACTATTGGAACAGCCTTCCGCAGAATATCGCAACAGACTACCCGGGTCCTAAAATGACCTCTGAGGGTAACAACAGCTACGGCTACACATTTGACAATGTAACAAAAATCAATATGATGTTTGTTACAAACGGCACTCAGTCTGCTGAAACAACAAGAAACAGCGGCGAGTGGTGGTACAAAAACGGAAGATGGTCTTCTAAGTCTTGGGACGATTTTGACGATTGGAAGAGAACTGATCTTCGTGAAGATTCAATTTACTTTGTAATCACAACTCGTTTCTATGACGGTGACACAGGCAACAATGTTCATTGTTGGGACGACCAGAAAGCTAACAACCCTGATTCAGACCCGGCTTGGAGAGGCGACTTTAAGGGCCTTATCGAAAAGCTTGATTACATCAAGGCTTTAGGCTTCAGTGCAATTTGGATTACTCCTGTTGTATCTAATGCGTCAGGTTATGACTACCATGGCTATCACGCATTTGATTTCTCAACTGTTGATGTTCGTTATGAGAGTGACGATGTTAAGTATCAGGACCTTATCGATGCTGCACATGAAAAAGGTATGAAGATTGTTCAGGACGTAGTTATCAATCATACAGGTAACTTTGGTGAGGCTACTCTCGCTCCTATGTTTACAAAAGAGTATAGCACACTTAAGGATCTTGAATCTGTTAATTGTATGGTTCCGATTCCTGATTCGGATTTTGCAAAAACATTCCCTGACTATGACAGTCTTACTCCGGGTTATCAGTATCAGGCAAGACTTAATATAATGAAGGATACTAAGGTTCTTGATTCAGGTTCACATGACACAGAAAATAACTATCATCATTATAAAGACCTTAGCTGGGAAAGTCCAACTGTACAGACAGGACAGATTGACGGTGACTGCGTTGATGTAAACACAGAAAATCCAAAGGTTGCAGAGTATCTTAACACTGTTTACGGCGATTATATCAATATGGGTGTTGACGCATTCAGAATGGATACCGAAAAGCATATATCAAGACTTACCCTTAACCAGTTCTATTTCCCATCATGGCTTAAGACAGGCGGAGAGAACTTCTATGTATTCGGCGAGGTTTGTACTCGTGTAAGCGAGTTCTGGAACCATAATATCCCTGCAATTTCTGCTCCTTTCTATACTTGGGCAGAAACAGACAGCAAGTATATCAATGCTCTCGGCGATGATCAGCTTGAAAATGTAAACCTTACAAATGAACACTATGCAAGCAATTCAACTACAAGTGATCAGCCAACTTCTGATAATGTTTATCTTGATGGTCTTACATATCATACTCCTGATTACAGTAAGGGCAATGGCACAGGCGTTATTGACTTCCCAATGCATTGGAACTTCTCTACTGCCAGCAACGCATTTACCCGTGCTCTTGAAGAGGATCCGTATTATAATGATTCAACATGGAATGTAACTTATGTTGACTCTCATGACTACGGTCCGGATATGAATACTCGTTATGATGGCGGTACTCAGGCTTGGGCAGAAAACCTTTCACTTCTCTTTACATTCCGTGGAATTCCTTGCTTGTACTATGGTTCAGAGGTTGAATTCCAAAAGGGTTTAAGCATAGATGTTGGTCCAAATGCTCCTCTTTCAACTGTAGGTCGTGCATATTTCGGTGATTACCTTGAGGGTGATGTTTCAGCTACTGATTTTGGTGAATATAGCGCATCGGGAACAGTTGCCGAAACTCTTAATTCTCCGCTTGCTGTTCACCTTAAACAACTGAATATGATTCGTAGGGCAGTACCTGCTCTCCAGAAGGGTCAGTATACAAAGGACAGCAGCTATGTAACCGGTGATATGGCATTTATCCGCCGTTATACAAATTCAAGCGAAGGCGTAGACAGCCTTGCACTTGTAACTATTTCAGGCGGTGCTACATTCAAGAACATTCCTAACGGCAAGTATATTGACGCTGTTACAGGTGATGTTAAGACTGTTACAGACGGCACACTTACAGTAGGCAGTATCGGTAAAGCCAACATGAGATGCTATGTAGCTTGCGGTTCAGGCTTCACAGGCATTGACGGTAAGATTGGTACAAACGGTACATATCTTAAGTAATTAAATAATTATAATTACAACTAAGAGGATGAAGTAAAATTCATCCTCTTTTTGTATATATTTGCAGATAAATGAATATTATTGCTAAAATGTATATAAATATGACATAATCGTAATTATAAATAAGACAGTTTAAAGCATTTTGTATCTTTTCTTTTGCTTTAAAATGTGATATAATGTTTTTTGATGGTAATTATAAATTTACTAATATTTATTGTAGGAAGTGATTTTGATGGGCAGTTATTCAGATAACACACCGGCTATCCACGATTTGGCACAAAAGATGATCTCAAATTCGATGATCGATACAAGTCTTTATTCAAAGTATAATGTTAAGAGAGGTCTTCGTGACCTTGATGGTAAGGGTGTATTAACAGGCCTTACAGATATTTCCACAATTCTTCAGAATAAAGAAGTTGACGGCAAGCTTGTTCCTTGTGACGGTGAGCTGTATTATCGTGGATACAACATAAACGATATTATCGGCGGTATTCTTGAGGACGACCGTTTTGGCTTTGAAGAGGTTGTTTATCTTCTCCTTTTTGGCGAAATGCCAAATACCGCACAGCTTAAAGATTTTAAGGAATTGCTTGTAAAATACAGAACTTTACCGCAGAACTTTGTTCGTGATGTTATTCTCAAAGCTCCGAGTGAAGATATGATGAACTCGATTGCCCGCAGTGTACTTACATTGTTCTGTTATGACGATAACCCTAACGATACATCTGTTGATAATGTACTTCGTCAGTGCATTCAGCTTATCTCTGTATTCCCAATGCTTTCCGTTTACGGTTATCATGCATATAACCATTATCTCCGTGACAAAAGCCTTTATATTCACCGTGCAGAGCCTACTATGTCCACAGCTGAGGTTATTTTGTCATTACTTCGTCCTGACAGAAAGTACACTCCGCTTGAGGCTAAGGTTCTTGATATGGCGCTTATTCTCCATATGGAGCATGGCGGCGGTAACAACTCAACATTTACAACTCATGTAGTAACATCTTCAGGTACAGACACCTATTCGGCAACTGCCGCCGCTTTGGCATCTCTTAAAGGCCCTAAGCACGGTGGTGCAAATGTTAAGGTATTCTATATGTTTGAAGATATTAAAGAGCATATAAAAGACTGGAAAGATGACGAGGAGATTGCAGATTATCTCGAAAAAATTCTCGAAAAGCAGACATTCGACAGAATGGGTCTTATTTACGGTATGGGACACGCAGTTTATACAATTTCTGACCCTCGTCAGATAATTCTTAAAGGTGCTGTTCAGAAACTTGCTAAGGCAGAGGGTTACGATGAGGACTTTGAGCTTTACGAGAGAGTCGAAAGACTCGCTCCGCAGGTAATCGGCAAAAAGCGTAAGATTTATAAGGGCGTTGCGTCCAATGTCGATTTTTACAGCGGTTTGCTTTACAGTATGCTTGATATTCCTTGCGAGCTTTATACGCCTATGTTTGCAACAGCCAGAATTGCAGGTTGGAGCGCACATAGACTTGAGGAAATTGTAAACGGCGGTAAGATTATCCGTCCTGCTTATATGAGTATTTCAACTATGAAAGACTATACTCCACTCGAAAAAAGATAGATTATAAAAATATAGCGGGTATCCTGTGTGGATATCCGCTTTTTGTATAGGCTATTGGATATTATGCTTTAGATTGCAAAGTTTAGTTAAATAAACATAAAATTTTGGTCAACCATTTTTTTTAAAGGGTTGTGGATTTGCCCTTGAAAAGCGGCAAATTAGTAGTTACAGTAGCGTGGTTTTTTCCTTTGTTGCTATCAAAAATTTGCGATAGCTTGAAGTTTTTTGTGGGCGTAGCCCACACCCAGAACCTTAGAAAAGTTTGACTAAACTTTTTGACTTTTGAGTAGAAATTTTTGCTTTTATTTTTCCTTGCCACTCGACTGAAACAAAGTAAAAATAAAATTGATTACCAAAACTAAAAAACTCCTGCATTGCAGGAGTTTTTAACATTTTATTTATAAGATGTTGAAAGTGTTACAGTGCCATCTGATTTTCCGTTGTCATCAATGTGAAGAACAATGTTGTTTTTATCATCAAGTGTACTTGCTGACTGCCATAACCAATCAACCTTTGATGAACCGTCGCTTGTAGCCTCAAAAGTAACTACAACAAGCTCGCCGCCCTTTGTGTAATCGTAGCCCATGCTTATATCAGAACCGTTGAAGTTGATTTGTCCTGCTACCTTTGCGTTAATAACGCCGTTTGTTGTAGCTGGTTTCTGGAGCTGAGCCGTTTTAACCTTTAATTTTGAAGAATCATATGTGATTTTTGCCTGATAATTTGTGAGAACAACTGTACTTTTAACAGAGTAGGTTACGGTTACTGTCTGACCTTTCTTTAAGTCAAGAGTTACATCTTCGTTAGATTTTTCATCGGAGTTGTTTTTGTCAGATGAATTGTTATTTGATTTGTTGCCCGAATTATTGCCTGAATTATTGTTTGAATTGTTGTTTGCAGCCTTGCTTGATGAATTATTGTTAGAGTTGCTGTTTGCTTTTGATGAATCGGAAGAGCCGCTTGATTCTGACTTTTCAGAGCTTTGAGCAGACTCGGACTTTGATTCAGAACCCGAACTTTGTGAATTGCTGCTTTCAGAAGTTACTTCGCTTTCTGATTTGTCATTGGCAACTGTTGTGTTTTTGGCATTAGCGGCAGAGGTATCGGCTACTGTTGCAGATGCTGCCGAGCTTTCATTTTTACTGCCACAACCGGTCATTACACTTGCAAAAGATGTGGAAACCGCAAGTAAAGCCACTAAAAGAGCAACAGAAAATTTCTTTGCTTTGTGGTTTGAATTATTCATAAAATCATTCCTTATCTAATGTTATTGTTTCTATTATAGCAAAATATATTATAAAAATAAAGCATAAATATTAAATAATAATTTGTAAAATTTGACATTGTAATTTAATTTTTACTATGATACAATTAATATGTGAAAACTAAATGAATTTTTAGGAGTGTTTGAAATGAAATTAGCAAAAATTATTGCAGTAGGACTTTCTGCTGTTATGCTTACAACAGGATTTTCACTTTCCGCATTTGCAGCTCAGACAAACGATTCTTCTGTATCTGCTCCGCAATTTAAGACATATGACGCTTTGTACGCTCACGCTGTTTTAAATTCAGAGGATACACAGGCTTGGCAGAGCTGGCAAAGTGAACATGACGAAGATTTTAACGAGAAAAATAGTGACAAAAAATACTTTTTCCTTCCGTCATCGGCAGACAGTGAAAAGGTAGATATTTACAATGCTTACTCATCGGCAATTACTGTCAACGGCGTTAAGATTGAGCCAAACAGCACTGCATCTGTTCCTTACAAAACAAATGAGGAATATTCGGTAAGAGCAGGCGGTAAGAATTTTAAATTAGTTTTTATGAAGTCAACCGCAGAGTCAGCCGTATATATTAATAATGATAATGCAGACGGCAACGGCACAGAGCTTATCACATACCTTAATCGTGATAAGAGTAATTCCGCAAGCGCAACAGCCGCAATTATCGATGCAGACGGCACAATTGAAACAGCCGATGTAAAGAAAATCAAGGGCAGAGGCAACTCAACATGGGGCAAGGCTAAAAAGCCTTACAACATTACTTTCAAGGATAATGTAACAATCGGTTCGATGGATAAGTGCAAGAAATTTTCTATGCTTGCAAACTATCAGGACGATTCTCTTTCAAGAAACAGATTTTTATATGACCTTTCTGATGCGGTAGATATGCCGTATGCCTCAGATTCCCGTTATGTTGATTTTTATTCAGACGGCTATTATTGGGGTTCTTACCAGATGTGCCAAAAGATTGACACAGGTAAAACTAACCTTTTAAGCAATATTGACGATAAAGGCTACCTCAACAAGGACGGCTCAATCAACGAAAACTTCCAATTTGTATGCGAGGTTGACGCAAGCGCAAACGATGACGATTACCACTTTAATTCATCAAGCGGCAATCCGATTACAATTAAAACTCCTGAGCTTGCACCAGGAGATACAGGCTACAATGAAGTTAAGAATTATGTAAAAGAAAAGTTTGACGCTTTTTATAACGCAATCAAAAGCTCAAGTGCAAATCTTGCCGATTATGCCGATGTTGATTCCGTAACAAAAATTTACCTTATAAACGAGCTCGGCAAAAACTGGGATTCCGGTGTTTCAAGCCTTTACTTTACATATAAGCAGGACGAAAACGGCGATTGGAAATTCTTTGGTTCACCTGTATGGGACTACGATAACTCACTTGGCAACGCAAAGGGCGTTGAGTGGGAACTCGGCAATATAGGTGTAAATGATTACGAACAGTACAGTGGCTGGTGGTGCAAGTATAAGGGAAAAGACAAAAACAGCCGAAACACTAATAATGTTATGAACCTTATTTCAAGAAATAAGGCTGTTCTTGCGGCAGCTCCGCAGGTTTGGTTTGAGGATTTTGTGCCTGCTATGCAGACATTTATGTCAAGCGGCGTAAGCGAGGGCGAGATTTACTCATCGGATGTTTATTACAGCTATATTAAGGGCAGTGCCGAGATGAACTATAAGAGCGGCTGGCTGCTCAATACAGGCAGTTGGATTGCAAACCATAGCAAACTCAATGTAGCTACCTTTGACTATTCCACAGGCAAATATACAGTAAGCAATACTGTTACAAAGTACAGCAACGATTTTGACGGAATGTACAATTATTGTGCCGATTGGCTTACAAGCCGTGCGGCATGGCTCAGCAGTCAGATGTATGACGAGTACGAGCCGACAAATCCAAGACTTGAAAATGACCTTAACAATGACGGAATTGTAGATGTTCGTGATGCAACCGCACTTCAGCTTTACATTGCCAACAGCGGTACACTTGACGCTGAGGGAGTGAAAATGGCTGATAATAACAAAGACGGCATTATTGATGTAAGAGATGTCACAGCTTTACAGCTGATAATTGCACAATAAAATTTAAATTTTTATACCGCTTGATTTCGGAAGATTTCAAGCGGTATTTTGCTTTTTAAAAGTCATATTTCTATTATTTAATTATAAATTTACACAAAATTTATTGAAAAACTTACGGTAATGGTATATAATGTATTTGTGGAAATTTTGGGTATTATTGAGGATAGTATTTGATTTTATTATGGAGGTTATTATGAGAAAGACTAAAATTGTTTGTACCATTGGTCCTGCCTGCAACAATAAAGAAACCTTGCTTGAGATGATCAACGCAGGTATGAATGTTGCTCGTATCAATATGTCACACGGAGCATATGACGATTTGGAAAACACTTTTAATGTTCTCAAAGAAGCTATTGCCGAAAGCGGAAAAATTGTGTCAATTCTTCTTGATACAAAAGGTCCGGAAGTAAGAGTATGCACATTTGAAAACGGCAGTATAGAACTTGATGAAGGTCAGCTTTTCAGCCTTTGCAAAAACAAAGAGGTTGGCGACGAAACAGGCGTGGCAATTTCGTTCCCTAAGCTTGTAGATTTGTTCAATGCTGACGGTAAGGCGGCTATCGGCAGAGAATTGCTGTTAGATGACGGTCTTATTTCAATTATCGTTGACAGTATGACTCCTAATGAAATTATTTGTAAAGTAGTTAAGGGCGGCACACTTAAAAACAGAAAGAGCATTAATATTCCGGGCTACCATATCAATATGCCTTATGTAAGCGCTCAGGACAGAAAAGACATTGAATTTGGTCTTACTCATGGCGCAAATGTAGTTGCTGCATCGTTTGTGCGTACACACGAAGATGTTAAAACATTAAGAGATTTTATCGACAGCCTTGGATTTGAATATGTTGAAATCATCGCAAAGATTGAAAATCAGAGCGGTGTTGACGATATGGACGCCATTATAGATTGTGCTGACGGCATTATGGTTGCCAGAGGCGATATGGGCGTTGAAATTCCGTTTATTAAACTTCCTGAAATTCAGAAAACCCTTATCAGAAAGTGCGTAGCAAGAGGTAAATATGTAATTACCGCTACTCAGATGCTTGAAAGTATGACTTCTTCACCTCGTCCTACAAGAGCTGAAATCAGCGATGTTGCCAATGCTGTATATGACGGTACGAGCGCGGTTATGCTTTCCGGTGAATCTGCCGCAGGTAAGTACCCTGTTGAAAGTGTTAAGGCTCTTGACGCTATATGCTTTGAGGCAGAGCAGAACGGCGAATTTACAGCACTTAAGGATTACATTGAGCACCATAGCATACAGGACAGCAACCCTATCAGAGGCAGCATTTGTCGTGCGGCAAGAGATATTGCTCATCAGGTTGGTGCAAGAGCTATTATTGTTGAGAGTGCAACAGGTAAGGTTGCAAGAGCAATGGTACACTTCCGTCCGGATGTTCCGATAATTGCGGTTGTTACTTCTTCACTTGTATGTAAAAAGCTTTGCCTTAACTGGGGTATTACAGCACTTATCGGTGAAGAAAAGAAAACTTCCGATGCCATTACAAAGCAGGCAATGGAAAAGGCTTTAAGCACGGGCTACTTTAAAAAGGGCGATATTGTAGTTGTAATTTCTTCAAACAGAACTGCACCTACTTCAAGCACAGACTCTCTCAATGTAAGGATTTTATAATATGAATAACAATAACATTATACTTATAGGAATGCCGGGTTCGGGTAAGAGTACGCTTGGTGTTCTGCTTGCAAAATGCAGCGGATATTCTTTTGTGGATTTAGACTTGATTATTACTAAGAAAACAGGCAAAAAACTGCAAAAGATACTTGATCAGGACGGCTATGATGCTTTCTTGAAAATTGAAAATCAAGTAGGCAAAGAGCTTGACTGCGAGAAAACAGTTGTGGCAACAGGCGGCTCAATGGTACTTAGCGCAGAAGGTATGGAACATTTGAAGAAAATCGGTACGGTTGTGTATATTAATGTGCCGATTGATGAAATCATACGCAGAGTTACAAATGTAGCGACAAGGGGAATTGCTTTTAAAGACGGCGAAACTCTTAACGATGTTTTTAAAGAGAGAACACCTCTTTATGAAAAATATGCAGATGTAACAGTTGATTTTGAGAATGCGGCAAACCTTGAAGAAACCGTTGATAAAATTATGGAAAAATTAAATTTACATAAGTAAAAGCAAAAGCACCGAAAATCGGTGCTTTTGCTTTTGTGATTATGAATAAATTGCGGTTTTACGCAAAGAAATGGCAGAAAACATAAAATTTAGGTCAACCCTTTAAAAAGGGTTGCGGGTTTGGGCAGAGCCCATAAAACAGTAAAAATAACTTATTTTCAATAAAAAATAAACGGTTGAATTTATATCATAGAATAACTAAATTTTAGATTACTCAAGACTTTAGTAGAAAACAAAAATTAAGACGAATGAGCGGCAGAGATTAAGAAAGTTGCATATTAGCAGTCTTAGAGAAAAGATATTCAAAAGAACGCAAAAGTTTGTGAGTGTGGCTGATTTGCCCTTGAAAAGTGGCAAATTAGTTGTTTTAGTAGCGTGGCTTTTCCTTTGTTGCTGTCGCATTTTTTGGCTTTCACCGTTATGTCAAACCGCCAAACGGCAAGCCGTTTGGCTATCAAAGTTTACGATAGTAAAAAGCATTTGTGGGCGTTGCCCACACCCACAAACTTTTAAATTCGGGACGGATAGTCCGTTGCTTTTTAAAGGTTTGTTACCCGACTGAAAATAAGTGAAATCGCAATAAAAAGCAAAAGCCCGACCAAAGTCGGGCGTAATGCTTAATAAAAAAGAGAGAGAAAAATTTCTACGAAAATCAAGTTATTAGCTATTTAATGTAAGTTTTGTGTTTCTTTATCTTACACACATATAATAACATACAGACAATGACAAAACAAGGACAAATATTAGCTTTTCAAAAATAAAATAAAAATTTTTTATAAAAAGGCAATACCGCTCATTTGCTGTATTGCCTTAGCTGTTTATTAAAGAAATTCCATAGGGTCAAGGCGGTCTGTTTCACTTCTTCTTATCTCAAAGTGTAAGTGATCACCAGTTGAGTCGCCTGTTGAACCTACATACGCAATAGTTTGTCCCTTGTATACTTTATCGCCCTGACTTACCGCAACTGCACTGCAATGGCCGTAAAGTGAGTAGTAACCGTTGCCATGGTCAATTATTACATAGTTGCCATAGCCCGAATCGTCATATCCTGCCCATGTTACAGTACCGCCGTCAGATGCAACTATATCCTGACCGCCAATGCCGTCATCCGATATATCTATGCCTGAGTGAAGTCTGCCCCAACGATAGCCGTAGTAGCTTACGATTTCGTGAGTATAGGGAACAGGCCACATAAATGAACCTGTTGCCTCATAAGACGGTGCATCGCTGGTGCCCTGAACTATTATCTCGTTTTTCGGCTCTTTTGTAACATTTCTTGCTGTTTCAACAGAATTTGTCTGTTCTCCGTTTATATATGTTACCTTGTAGGTTACTTCAGCCTCGCCGTTTTCGCCTTCTTGCTTGGTTTCGCTGTAGGTGTTGCTCTTTGAATCGTCATAATCGTATTGAGTATCGTAATTAAGGCTGATTGTATCGGTAACATCAGTAGTAACAGCCACATAAAGGTAATCTTTAGCAAGCTCAATAACTTCATCTGCCGTAAGTACGGTTTCATTCGGGAATTTACCGTTGATAATTTTTACTGTATTTGCAAAATCAGCGGTAGTATTTTCGTCATAACCCTCTTTAGCGTCAGATAAAATTTTATTTAACGCATTGCCGAGGGCAGATGTTTCTCCTGTAACTCCGATTTTCTTGCCATTAATGTAAAGTGCTGAAAGCTCAGCGCCAATGTTATTGCTGAGAACGGCATTTGCAACAGTTTTTTCGGCTATATCGGTTGCCTCGTCTGCTGTTGCTATACTTGAAAATTTATCTGAAGTATAGTCAACATATGAATAGTTTGAAGATTTTGCGCTTTGTGCCGTTGCTTTAGTTTCCATAGGAACAGAAACTGCGCTTGCGCCCGATGCAAAACCAATCATTACCGCTGTAAAGCAGGCAACAGATGCAAGCATAGCTTTCTTTTTTAACGCCTCGTGTACCTTTGCTTTAGAAACAGGTGCTGCGTGTGCGTATTTTCTGTCGGTTACATTTCGTGTGGTTGTAACAAGTTTTAGCGG
>ENA-UEQL01001801-UEQL01001801.1-human-gut-metagenome-genome-assembly--contig:-NODE-1801-length-14685-cov-15.432571_pt1 | contig 14685 bp, 8 predicted proteins | sample MGYA00242905_ERZ507926 | MGnify/ENA primary metagenome ERZ507926 (study PRJEB26167, sample SAMN06115531) | human gut metagenome | host: Homo sapiens | place: China:Henan | collected 2015-09-09...
CCGCGATCTTGCCTCTGTTCATGTCTTCTCTGGCAGCCGCGAACGAATCGTAGTGGACAACCTTTCCCAACTGGGTGGCGTCCAGCTGCTGGCAGAAATTCCTTGAGGTGGACGAGTAGTCGTAGTCCACAAGACCGATCGGAACATCACTCGGCAGACCGTCCTTCAGAAATGTCAGGAAGAATATGGCGCAGAAGGCTATCACGCCTACCGAACCCAGAAGATAGATCGGACGCTGCCTGATGATCCTGAGCTCGCGGCGGGCCACCGCAATTATTCTCTGCCAATTAGTCATGATGATAGTCCTTACTTAACGATTGCGGACATACCAGGACGAATGCCGTCCACCGTCACATCCGGAACGGCCCTGACCTCAAAGGTCTTGGCATCGTACATACCAGTTTCCTTGGTGGCCTTCCACGTGGCGTAGGACTCACGGACAGCCACATAGTTGACGGTGGCCGGAACCTCCTTGCCGTCAAGGGCCGGGATGATCACCGTGATCTTGTCGCCCTGCTTCATGCCGTGGAGGTAGTCCTCACGCACATTGAAAGTGAACCATACATCATTCAGGTCAGTAACGCTGGCGACAGGCGCTCCCTGACCGACAAGCTCGCCGACCTTAGGGAAAAGAGCCGAGATGATTCCGTCAGCAGGAGCCGTAAGGTACAGCTCGCTCAGATAAGACTCCACCTCCATCAACGCGCCGTTAGCCTGATCGACGAGAGCCTTGGCCGCAGCCTTGTCCTCCTCGCGCGCTCCGTTGACAGCCATGTCATACTGACTCTTGGCAGCCTTAGTCTGAGCGACGGAGGCATCGTACTTGGCCTTTACCTCGTCGTATTTCTGAGCCGCGATGACTTTCTGGTCATAGAGCTTCTGGATCCTGTCGAAAGACTTCTTCATCACGTCTTCCTGCACAAGAGCCTGCTGATAAAGCTCATAGGCTCCGGCGATCTGCTCCTTGCGGGCTCCGTTCTGAGCCTTTCTGCTCTGTGAGCTGGCAACCGCCTTGATGGCGTTGGCCTGCGCCAGCTTGGCACGTACCTCAGGAGAGTCGATGAGGGCGACGGTGTCTCCCTTGTGGACCATCTGGCCTTCCTTGACGTAAAGTTCCTCGATCCTGCCCGGAACCTTGCCGGACACACGATACTCACTGGCCTCTGCCTCGCCCTGAATCATCAGAGGCTTTGGTTTAGAGACGAAATAGCCGATGACGGCGATCAGAAGGATGATTACGATCAGCGCCACAATGCCAATCACAAGATTGTAGCTTTTCTTTTCCTTTTCCATAATATTCTTAAATTTTTATCATTATCCGTTGATTATCTTGCCTGAGCGTGGTTGTTGCCTTCCGCCTTGTTCAGGTTGGCGGCGAGCATCTGAAGCTCGATCCCCGCGTCAATATATTCAGAATGAGCCTTAAGCCATGCGGTCTGGGCGGCGAGCGCGGTGTTGGTGTCGATCACGCCCTCCTCGAAGCCGACAGTCGCGGTGCGGAGATTCTCCTCAGCGCTGGACAGGTTGTTCTGCGCCATCGTCAGCTTCTCAAGCGCCTCTCCCTCCTGCTTCCTGAGCTGGGTGACCTGAAGGTTGATAAGGTTCCGGGCATCCTCAAGCTGTGTTCTGTAAAGGGTGGCCTCAGCCTTTGCCTTGCGGGTCTTGCTCATGGCCTCGAAGCCGTGGAAGATAGGGATGTTCACCATCACGCCGGCGTTGAAGAAACCGCCCCAGTCCTTCTGGAAGCCGTTCTTGATGTTAGGATTAGTCACTGAATATGCCGCCATCAAGGCCACCTTCGGCATCATGTCGGCCCTTGCGACCCTCACCTTGCCGTCATAGATCTTCGACGCAAGCTCAAGGCTCCTGGTCTCCGGCCTGTCTGCGTAGATCTGCTCCAGATCCTTTCCCGCTCCGATCTGAGGGACAGGGATGTCAGCCAGCGCCTCGTCGGCAAGCACGATGTCTGAATTGAGGTCAAGGCCGATCTGCTTGCAAAGAAGCATCTTTGCGAGTGTAAGGCCATTGTCGGACTTCGTCTTGAGCATGTCCGCCTCGTTTGCCTTCACCTTTATCTGAAGGGCGTCGGACTCCGTGGCCACGCCTTCCTTGACTGAAAGATCCACGTCATGCTCCATCTTGTGGAGAAGATCGGCATAGGCGTCGGCGAGTTTTTTCTTGTTGGCGATGGAGATGATCTGCCAATATGCCTGGTCAACATCCACAATCACCTGCTGGTACTGCTGATCGTACTGAGTTTCTGACAGTTCCTCTGCCAATTTGGCAATTCGGTTGGCAGCCACAATCTTGCCGCCCATGAAAACAGGCTGCTGGACGGTCACCGCCCCGGCGAAAATGTTCTGCATGTCAGGATGGAAAGCATCGTCAATCTCCTTTCCCAACGCATTGATTGTCTGAGACATGTCCGTCTGAGACAACGCACCGAGGACTGTCTGCCACATCGGGCTTTTCATGTACTCCATCGCAGCCGCAGGGTTGGACTTGATGGCAGCCATCAGATTCTGGCTGAGAGTCTGGGTCTGCGTATGGATCAGGGTTCCCATGTTCTGAAGTTTCTGGGAAGTGGCATCGCTGACAAGGGCGATGTCATTGGCGTTGTAGATGTAGGCGCCAGTGGCGGAAATGTTCGGCAGATAGTTGGCGAACGCTATCTTGCGGTCGTAGCCGGCCATCTCGATCTTGGTCTCGGCCTGCCTCAAGGTCTTGTTGTTTTCGATCGCCATTTCACGGCATTGCTCCAGCGTCAGCGTCTGCTGGGCATTCGTCGCCAGCGGCATCATGGCCACCGCGACCAATGTTGAGATTTTGACAATGTACTTGTTCATATTCATCAATTCTTGTTTTCGATTTTTTTGTCAAGCGGTAAGGGTACACTACAAATTGATTGCCAAATTTCTCCATTAATATGACTTTTCGGATTCTATAAGTATCAAAAGGTCGAATATTGCGAAATTTTGCAATATGACAAATATTCCCTAATTTTGCCGCCAGACATTAAAACATTTTTTGACATGCCAGATTCACTATTGAACATAGGGCTGAAGCAAATCAGAAAACTCGTACCCGTCCAGAATGAGGTCCAGCTCGGAGACGACTTCTTCATCATGGAGTTGAAGTACAGAGAAAACCTTCAGTTTTTGAAATATCCCTGCCGCAGCGACGCCTACATCGCGATTTTCTGCAAGTCCGGCAGCCTCAACGTGGAAATCAACCTTCGGTCGTACACGGTGGTCAAGGGTACGCTGTTCATCGGTACTCCGGGAAACATCATAAAGATAAACAGGCTGGGCAATGAAGGCGACAGCGGATTCGAGTTCATCGTCGTGGCGATTTCCAAGGAGTATCTTTCCAGCATTAGTTTCGACTTTAAGAAAATTTTTGACGATCGGCTCAAACTGCTGACAGAGCCATGCGTCCAGCTTGAAGACAGGAACATCGCCTTCTGCACCAAGTACTTGGACCTTATCGGCGAGATTCTGTCCTCGGACGTGCCGAACAAGAGGGAGGCTGTCGGCTCGCTGATCGCGTCACTCTTTTACCTACTGGGCGGACTGATGGAAAAAAGCGCCGTAAAGACTCCGGAGGCATCAGGAGCGACGGTCAACACCAGAGTGAAACTGATCTTCGAGCATTTCATGACACTCGTGACCGAGCATCACACATCGGAGCGCAACATGGCCTTCTACGCCAACCGGCTTGGACTGACCCCGAAATACCTTTCTAAACTCATCAAGCAGGTCAGCGGCCGCTCGGCTCCTGACTGGATCGACTCGTTCGTCATCCTTGAGGCGAAGAATATGCTGAAGTACACCGACGACAGCATCAAGGAAATCGTCTTCAAGCTTCATTTCCCGAACCCGTCCGTGTTCTACAAGTTTTTCAAGGCGCACACCGGAATGACTCCAAGCGAGTACCGGAACGGATAGGATGCCGACAAGACAAGGCTCCCCGCTGCATCAGAAGGCTGTTTTGCTTCAATTCGTAAGTAAACAACTGGCGAATGTGACGGTTTGATGCAAAAATCGTTTTAAAATATTACGAAAAAGTTTTGCATATTCAATAAATCTTAATACCTTTGCCCTTGGACAGACAAAAGTTCTTTTTGTTGTCTATTTGTTAAGTTCGTTTTATATACAACAGGCCGGAGCTTTGGGGAAAGCGACGGCCTTTCTTTTTTTAAGGATTACTATGCCCCGACTAGCAAAAGGCGGGTGGCTAAAAGTCACCTTTTAGCCACCCGCCCTCGCGGATATATTCAAGTAGATTACTTGATCACTACTTCCTTGACCTCCCAGGTAGGAGCAGCTGTCTTTGAGCCGACATACTTAAAGGCTAACTGGAACTTTGTTCCAAGATAATCCTTAAGATCTATGTCACCGGACTCCACAAAATTCCAATCTTTGCCTTTCGGATAAGTGTAACCGGTCAATTCTTTCCACTCACTGCCATAAGACTTGGCCCAAACGGAGATATGGTCTTCTGGCTTGTCCTTGTTCACAAAATTAAGGGCATGCTTGAAGGACAGTGTTGCACTCTTTCCTGCCAGATCGATTATCGGAGAAACCAACCAAGACTCGGACTCGAGATTGGTCTTGTTCACGAAAGACGACGCTTTCATGTAACCGTATTTGGTGTCTTCTGACCAAACATAGGTACTTCCTGTCGGCACAAGAACATTCTCGATCGTGAATGAGCCCTTACCATTCTTGAAAGACTCCTCAAAAGGCAAGGTGAAGAGAAGAAGTCCGGAATCCTGATTGATGGTAAACGTACCGTCAGAAGAATCCTTACCCTTGTAGGAAGCGAGTTTGACCTCGCACTTGCGGGCGTCATCGCTGTTAGGAGCGACAGTGAACTTAACAACAGCCGTGTCCGCAGGAGAAGGCTCTATCTTAGTAGGAACGCCCTTCACGTAGCTCATGCCGACATACTTCACCCAATCGCAATCCTCAGGAACAGAAGGGAAGACACCGTTGCCCTTGTAGGCCACCTTGACAGACACCTCTCCTCCATCCTTGGAAACGGTAGCGGAAGGGTTGACAATCTTGATAAGGGACTTCTTGATGCTGATCACAGTCACATTGACAAGCTGAGGGCTGCCCTTATATGATCCTACAGGACCTTCAACGGTAACCACGTCTCCAAGCTCGATTCCGAGGCTGGAGAAGTTCTTCTCAACGCCTTTCTTGTCGAGAGTACCATAGATGTAAACAGATCCGGTCTCATCCTCAAGATACCAGTTGCCATAAGTGGTGTTGGCGATTGATGTGCAGACACCCTTAACCCTTACGTTCTTGCCTTCAGGGCTGGCGTTAGCCTCGGCGCAAGTAACGGTAACAGCGGTCATAGAGCCCTGACGAACCCTGACGAACTGTGAGTTTTCACCAACCTTGATTGTAAGCTCAAGCTCACGGCCACCCTCGAAAGCCTCTGCGGAGAAGGTGACCTTCGTCTCACCGGCGGCGCCGGACATCTTGTCAGCCGCAAGCCAAGACGGAGTCTGGGACTTGATGCTGCCATCACTATTCCTCTTGATGACCTCCGGCCAAGTGTCATTCGTGACAAATTCCCAAGCATCAGTGGCAGACACGGTCAAAACAGTTGAACCGCCGGCATTTGGAATGGAAAGATAGGACTCGTCAAGCGTGATGTTGCCCAACGTTCCAAGCTCCTCTTCGTTGCATCCAACAAGGAGAGCGGAAGCAAGAATAGCTGAGAATAAATATCTAAGTTTCATAATTATCTCAATAAATATTAGTTAAACATATACTTTATTCCCACTGAAGCGTACCAGCACTGTCCGATGGCAGTGTAAGGAACGAATGTCTTCACGCCTGAAGTGACCGCACTCGGAGTGGAGAATACAGGATAACCCTGATTGTCAGTCGTCTCATACTTGAGGATACGGCCTGAGTTCAGATCAGGATTCATATACTTCATAACACCCCAGCTTGAGTTGAAGAGATTCAGGATGTTCTTGATGTCAACGCTGAGCTGAAGAGTGTTTGTGGTCTTGCCGATGTTGAGTTTGAAATCGTGCTTGTAGCTTACGTCAAGTCTGTGAACCCAAGGAGAGTAAACGCTGTAAGCCTCGGCATATTCACCCTGATGCTTGCTGAGATATTTGTCGTTGTGGACATATTCCATAAAGCGGTCACGGTCACCCTCTGAGGCGAAGCGGAACTGGTTGTCGGCAACCTGCTCATCAGTAGGAACATAAAGGGCGTCGTAGCTGTAGCCGTCACCATTCATATCATTGGCGAGCATATAAGAGTAGTTGTAACCACCTCTCCAAGCCTCGTAGATCAAGCTGTAGTGGTTGCCGCTCTTGTCGTGATGCGTGGCGGAAGCGACGAAACGATCAGGGGTAACGTACTGAGAGTTGTGAAGCTTGATGTTGTTAGGACCGGCAGATGTTGGAACATAAGTGAACGCCGACTCTGCGGCCGAGCCAGGCATACCGGTGATTTCCTTGGAAGCCACGCGGGTGTAGGCGGCCATAAGGCTGAGGCTCTCGACAGGACGCATATTCACTGTCACGTTGGCTGAATAGCCATAGCCCTTGCTGGTGTTCTCAAGCACGAAAGCCTTGGTGGCGTTTCTGAAGTTGGAAGGGAAAACAGGACGGTTGTCCGCGCCATTCCATCTTGCGAAGCCTTCGGCAGGAAGCATGCTCCAGTCTGACATCATCACGCCATTGATGGTCTTGTTGAATATTCCTTCAACAGTGACGGTGAACGGGAATGAGACAGGAAGTTGGTAGTCAATAGCGAGTGATGTCTTCCAAACCTGAGGCATCTTGAACTTGGAGTCAACCGCAGAGATTGAGGAAGGAACAGCACCATCCTCAGGGGAGATAGTTGAAGGGTAACCAACTGAGATGAGGTAGTCGTAGAGAGCCTGAGACGTAGCCTTGCCATTCAAAGTCTTAAGACCACCGGCAAACTGACTCATGTCAATATAAGTTTTTCCATCTCTCACAACAGTTGGTCCTGTATAGCCTTTGACTTTTTCAGCAAGGGTATTCCCGTTGATCTGTGCCTGGTACTGAACCATACCGGAGTTGGTAGGCATGTTCGTGAAGAACACGAGAGGGAGACGGCCTACGAAGAGACCGGTACCTCCGCGGAGGGTGAGGCTCTTGTCATTGAGAACGTCCCACTTGAAGCCGACACGCGGGGAAACCGAGATTCCGGCAGAAGGCCACTTACCTGTGTCGATGTGACGAACATCGTTGTTGCTGTCATAGTAGTCGAGATCAAGGATGGCTTTGTTGGTCATCAGGTCGCTGTTGTTGAAGAACAGACCGTCGAAACGAACACCGTAGGTCAATTTGAAGTTCTCGGTAGGGTTCCAGTCATCCTGAGCGTAAAGACCCAGCTTGCTGAACTGCACGCGGGCGGCAGGATTCTTCTCACCGTCATAACCGTAAGTGAGGCAGACAACCTCAGGAGCGGCTCCATTGACGAAATCGTCAACGCTTGAATAACGATAGTAACCCGTACCGTTTCTCATATAGGCGTTGTCCGCCATCTGATATTCATAGCTGAGACCAGCGGTGACCTTGTGGCTGCCTACATAATAAGTGATGTCATCCTTGATGTTGGCGATTGTATTGTGGACAGCGTTGTTCCAAGTGAAGAGTTCATAGCCAAGGGACATGTATTGGGTGTTGGTGCCGGTACCGTCCTGGATGTCAATGAACGGGAACTCGCTTGAGTTGGTTCCGCGCACGTCATCAAGCTTTGAGAATGTGGCGAGGAACTGGTTGGAAAGGTTGTTACTAAGGCGGCTGTTAAGGTCAACGGATACGGAATGAACGAGGTTATTCATAGAGTACATTGAGTTCGCAAAAGCCATTGAGTAAAGAGAGGTTCTCGCATAGGCGGAACGTGTACCTCCGTCCATCGAGGAGGCGTTAGGAGCAAACCAAGAAGTATTGTTGGTGTAGTTGTAGCGGACAGCGAGGTGGTTCGCGTCATTGATGTTCCAGTCGAGACGGGCAAGAATCTTGGCGTTGCTCTCGTCAGAAGGGAAATCAGTGAAAGAGCCGGTGTCGTAGCCATACTTGTCCTTCACATGGGAGGAAACTTTCTCCATGTCGGCAACTGACGCATAGGAAAGGTACTTGGTAGACTCTCCCACACCATTTTCGGAAGCCCTCCAACGGACAGCGACAGATGGTGTCTGTGAATATTCAGCATTGACGAAGAAGAAGAGCTTGTTCTTCACGATCGGACCGCTCAGGCTCACACCGTACTGACGATTGGAGAACTCCGACACCTGACCGACATAGTCGCGCACGCGGCGGCCCTGCAACTCGGGACTCTTGGTATACATATAGACCGAAGCGTGCCACTCGTTGGTACCCGACTTGGTCACCGAGTTGATACCGCCGCCCGTGAAGCCGCCGTTGCGCACGTCGTAGGGAGCGATCATCACCTGCACCTGCTCGATCGATTCGAGCGAGATGGGCTCCGTACCCTGGGCGCCCAGCGCCGACGACAGGCCGAACGAGTTGTTGAACGACGCACCGTCGACGGTCACGTTGTTGAAACGATACGACGTACCGGCGAAATTCTTACCGCTCGACATGGGCGTCAGTTTGACGAATTCATCGAGCGAACGGCTCGTCGTAGGCAGTTTCTCCATCATTTCGAGCGTCACGACCTCCTGCGCGCCCGTGCGGTTGGCATTGAAGACCGGATTGGCCTTGCCTACGACCACCACTTCGCCGATCGACTGCGAGTCTTCGCGCAACACGAAGTCCAACGTAGCCTCCTCGCCGATGGTCAGATAGATTCCCCCGATCTTTTCCGTATTGCAGCCGATAAAGCTGACCTCCACATCGTAAGGACCTCCCACACGCATACCGCCCAAGTTGAACTGGCCGTTGCGTGTCGATGCCGTAGCATACTGCGTACCCGTCGGCGTATGCACGGCGACGATCGTCGCACCGATGATCGGCTGGCCGTCGGTGTCGGCGACGCGACCGCTCATGCTCGACGTCGTCACCTGTGCCGAAGCCGTACAGAATGCGAACAGCGACAAAAATAAAAAGGCAAGTTTCCTCATAAGTATAAGTTTAGATTAATAAAAAGGGAGATTTCCATTCGTCTACGGCATCCGGCTCCGAAAAACAGAGTCGCCATGCCACCCGTTACCCGTAGTCTTTTCGGATCGATCCGTAACATAAATCTGCTGCAAAGATAACGCTTTCCTACAAATTAAAAACGTTTACCTATGTATTTATGAAAATCCGGCCGCTTTTACCTCCGAAACGCAAGTGGTCGGACTCACGACGTGAGTCCGACCACTTTACGAATCGGGTATTTTCGTCAGAAATAACGGCCGCTCAAATCCTTCATCTCGGCCATCTCCTGCAAAGCCGGCAGGAGGCGCTGCTGCATCATTCCCTCGGCCATCGCTTCGGCACGCACCTTCTCGTCCTCGGCCGTCTGCTGCCGCTCGGCCGGATCGATCGCAGTCACCTCGAAGAGGTAAACGCCCGAAATGCCCTTGACCGGAGCCGAAACCTTGCCTTTCTCGGTCGTCTCGGTGATCGCACCCACGAGCGCCGGCTCGACACCCGCACCGTCGATGTAGAACGACCCGAAGGTCACGTCCTTGAAATCGGTCACCTCGCTGCCGAAGCTCTCGGCGGCGCCTGCCAGCGACGCATCGGAGAGGTTCTTCACGATATAGTCGTATTTCTTGTCGCGCAACAGGCGGTTTTGAATCTGCGGGGCAGCCTTCTTCACCGAAGCGTACTCGTCGTCGTCGATCTCCGTGAGCAGCGCCACGACATAGTCCTTGCCGACCTTGAAAATCTCCGACAGGTCGCCCTTGTCCGCGCCGTAGGCCCAGCGGGCCACTTCACGCGAACCTTCCAGACCGCGAACCGAGCGGTCACCCATGTTGAGCGTCGCTATGCGCGGCGTCACGGCAGCCTTCGAGGCGGCCTCGTTGAACGCGGCGGCGGAACCTTTGGCGTTCACGGCGAAGGTGCTGGCCTGATTGTGAACGTCGCGCAGCGTTGCGGCCGAAGCCTCCACGGGATAGCTTACCGTCGCCACCTTGTAATGTTTCGAGGGTTTGTCGGCACGGTAAACGTTGACGAGCTGGATGGCGTCGCCGCTCATCACCTTCACCACGTCGCCCTTTCTGGCGTCCGAAAGCGCTTCGGCCATTACGGTATTGAAGGCCGAGAAGGGGTAGACGCCCACCTCGCCGCCTGCGGCGGCCAACTCCTCGTTGGCCGAATACTGACGCGACAGATCAGCGAAATTCTCACTCGTCGCCACCGTTTTGAGACTGTCGGCCAGTTTCTCGGCGGTATACGGAAGCACGATCATTTTCAGACCGAGCGTATCGGGAGCCATGCGGCTCTCCACCACACGGGCCATCGTCCAGACGTTGTTCTTCAACTCAGGGCCGAACATCTTGCCCGCGACGAGCGCCTCGGCCTGTTCGCCCAGCTGCGCCGCCGTCACATAACGGTCGGCGATCTCGCCGTGGCGATCCTGACGCACGAAGAGTTTCACGTCCTCCGCGGCGTCGAACTTCTCTCCGACGGCGCGCACCTCCTTTTCGAGGTTCAGCATATCGTCGTCCGTAGCGTTCACCTCGAAGACCACGTACGACAGCGTGCGCGACGGCGACTGCTTGAACATCTCCTTATGGGCGTTGTAGAACGACTTGATCTCGCCCGACGAGACGCTCACCAGCGAATCGGGCACCGACGAATAACGCTTGGCGACATACTTCCCGCCGAAGACCTGGTTGGCCGCATCGACACCGTCCTCGATTTCGAGTTTGTTGACATAGGCGCCCTTGCCGATCAGCGTGGCGTATTTCTGCACGGCGCGTTCCAGCCGGGCCTGCTCGTTCAGGTCGTTCCACGCCTGTTGCGCGCGGGCGTCGGAAGCGGCCTGCGACAGGAACTGCGACACGGCGGCAGCGTTGTAAGCCCCCGTACGCGGATCGCCGAAAGCCGAATAGAAGGCCTGCGAAGGGATCTTGCCGCTGACCATGTCCAGACGCTCCTGCTCGGGAACCTCGATACCCATCCGCTCGAAGCCGGGGACGAGCACGTGGTCGGCGAAAAGCGCCTGCCACGTCGCGGCGGCCAGCTGGTCGGACTCCTGATCGGTCGAAGCCTCTACGCCGCCGTTGCGGTTCTTGATGGCGTCGTACTGATTCAGATACTCGGAGTAGCGGATCTTGTCGCCGTCGATCACGCCGACCTTCGGATCGTTGTCCGAGAAACCCATGTCGGTCTTCAACGACAGAATGAATGCCAAGAGGGCGAGTGCGATAATCACCGACAGAAGCGCGCCGAACTTGGTCCGTAAAGTGTTCAAACTTGCCATAAAACTGTATTTATTTTTTCATTAGTTTGCTTTCCTGCGGACGTTTTTTCGCCTCGGCACAGCCCGAACGGGTGCGGCTCTGCATCCGGCTTATCGAAAACGTCCTTTTTTCGGGCCTCCAAAGATAGTAAATTATTCGTAATTAACCCGCTGATCGGCCGAAAAAAAGCTCACAACCGTCTGACCCGCGCCAGCTCGATGCGCGAACGGGTCGTGCGCAACACACGGATTTCGAGGCCGTCGACCGTAAGCGACTGACCGGCAGAAGGAATCCCGTCCAGATGCGAGATGATATAACCCGCCAGCGTGTCATATTCGCGGCTCTCCTCGATGCCGAGCCCGTAGCGTTCGTTGAGGTATTTCACTTCGAGCCGGCACGAAAAGACGTACTCGTTCTCGTCGACCTGCTTCTCGATCATATCCTGCTCGTCGTGCTCGTCCTCGATCTCGCCGAAAATCTGTTCCAGCACGTCTTCGAGCGAGATGATGCCCGCCGTGCCGCCGAACTCGTCGATCACCACGGCGATGTAGGAGCGGTGCTTGATGAAGTGTTCCAGCAACGCCTGCAACGGCATGGTCTCCGGCACGAAATAGGCCGTCATCAGTACCTTCCTCAGATCGGCCGGCTGGCGGAACAGGCTCTTGGAGTTGACGTATCCCACGATATTATCGATACTGCCCTCCCAGACGAAGATGCGCGAATATTTGCTCTCGACGAAGCGGCGCGTCAGCTCTTCGACGCTCGTCGACAGCTCGACGGCCTCGACATCGATGCGCGGCACCATGCAGTCGCGCACGCGCAGATCGGCGAAGTCCAGCGCGTTCTGAAACAGTTTGATCTCGTTCTCCTCGTCGTGCTGCACCTCCGTCGACCCCTCGATCAGACTTTCGAGATCGGTGCGGTTGAAGTCGGCCGCCGGCGCCTGCCTCTTCATCCGGCAGCCGAACAGCCGCAGGATGACATACGAAACGACGGTCGTAAGCCATACGATCGGATAGAGCAGGATGTAAAAGACGAAGAGCAGCGGCGCGAAGGCTCGGTAATAGAAATTGGGATTTCCCTTGACGATCGACTTGGGCAGATATTCCGCCACGAAGATGATGACGACCGTCGAGATGAGCGTTTCGGCCAGCACCGACCCGCCCTGCGCCACGGCGTCCCAGCCGGCCAGCGCAGCGAGCGCGCGCAGCAGCGACGACATGTAGAGCGAATAGACGACCAGCGCGATGTTGTTGCCCACCAGAATCGACGTGATGTACTGCCCCGGATGCCGCTCGAAGACCTTCGCCACGAAATCGAGCAGGCCGCTCTGCTTGCGGTCGATCTCCAGTTTGAGGCGGTTCTTGCTCACGAAGGCGATCTCCATGCCCGAAAAGAAGGCCGAGAGGAGCAGCATCACGAGGATCAGGATAACGGATACGGTCATCGCTACGCGTCGGTTTGCGGTTCGTCCGCCTGCGGCGAAAGGGCCGCAGGGGCAGGATCGCCGTTATCGGGAGTCTTCTCTCCGGTCGGGGTTTCACCGGGGACGGCAGCCCCCGATTCGGCGGCAGGCTTTTCGCTCGCTTCGGCGGCCCGTTCACGTTCGGCTGCGGTAGGCTGCCCTTTTTTAACAGTATCGGCGGGATTGCCTTCGGCAGCAGGATCCGAAACAATTGCGGCAACCTCCGATCCGGCAGCAGGCTTTCCGCCCGTTTCAGGCGCCAGCTCGCGTCCGGCAACGGTCTGTTCCTTCCCGACCGCACCGGCAGGACCGCGTTCACCCGCAGCGGCAGGCGCAGGTGCGGAGCCGGCAGGCGGGCGGGTCACGGACTGCGGCGTCTTTTCGCCGGCCGGCCGGTCTTCCCCGTCGGCAGCTTCCGATTCGGACGGTTCGTCGTCCTCCTGGCTCACATCGACATCCATTTTCCCCGTGAAGCGGCGGAAACGCCATTCCTTGAAGGCTTCGTCCGACTCGAAGCCCTCGCCCTGAAAGACGTTGCCGCCTTCGTTCTGGACGATCTTCGTATCGACGTTCGAATAGATGCGCTGCGTCTTGGCATTCCAGAAGAGCTGCTGGGTGTAGAGTGTCTTGCCGTCGGACTTGACGACCACCACGTCGCCCTTGGCCTCCCACAGCTTCCGGTTCTCGTAATAGATCGCGTAGTTGGCCGTCAGCACGGCGTCGACCGTCGTCAGCGAGTCGTCCTGGTAGGTGGTGATCTCGATCCCCTTGCGGAACTCGCGGTACGGCTCCTTGACCAGCGTATATCCTTCGAGCAGCGGCGCCTTGAAGAAATAGGAGCGCCGCCCGTTCTCGGACATGATGACCGACAGGTGTTCGCTGTACTCGGTCATCAGCGCCTCGTCGCCGCCGCTCGCTGCGGCAGGAGGCTTGTCGCACGAGAATAGCAAGATAGCACTCCCCGCAACGAGGAGTGCTACCAGAACATATCGTCCGATCAGACGGGCCATCTTCGCAGGCGCCTGATTAGCGGATGCAGCGAACCGTCGTCGCAATGCCGTTGACGACATAGCGCTGACCGGCCTGCACTTCGTTGAAGAAGCACTCCTCCTTCGAGGGCCATGCGCTGCGGAAGGCGGCCATCATCTTGGTCGCGGTCTCTTTCAGATCGGCCTCTTCGAGCAGCTGAGCGGCCTTCTCCATCGTGTCGTAAGCCACCCAGTACATCGCCTGCGAAGTAAAGTTGGCACCCGAAGCCTGTGCGCCGTAGCACTGCGCCAGCACGAAATAGGTCATGCCGTCCTCGGGATTGAGCGCCTGCGCTTCGAGCGCGGCCTTGCGGGCCTCGGCATAGTTCTTCGTAGCCAGCTGTACGACGCCGATGCGCACCAGCAGCTTCTCCTTCTCGACATTGTCGGTCTCGACGGCCAGCGCCTCGGTCAGATACTTGATCGCCTTGTCGTACTCCTGCTTGTTCTGGAAAGCCTGCGCGAGGAACAACGCGGTTTCGGCCGACGGCTTCACTTCGTAATATTTCTCGGCGGTAGTCAGATAGAACTCGCTGTCGCATTTGGCGCGCGTCATCAGATCGACGGCCTGCGCCAGCACGTCGGGATCGTTGTTGCTGGCGGCGATCTTTTCCTTGAACATCGCTTCCAGATTCTCGCACGAAGCCACGCCCGACAGGCCGAAGCACTTGTCGAACTGATCCTTATACTCGGCAGCCTGCCCCGTAGCGCCGTCGAAGACTGGCGACAGACGGTCGTACTCGGCGATGATTTCCTCGGGCGAACCTTCGCCGTCGTCCTTATAGTAGTCGGGGAGCTGCTGGAAATAGATCTCTACCA
>ENA-UEQL01001804-UEQL01001804.1-human-gut-metagenome-genome-assembly--contig:-NODE-1804-length-14676-cov-21.810192_pt1 | contig 14676 bp, 14 predicted proteins | sample MGYA00242905_ERZ507926 | MGnify/ENA primary metagenome ERZ507926 (study PRJEB26167, sample SAMN06115531) | human gut metagenome | host: Homo sapiens | place: China:Henan | collected 2015-09-09...
CTGGAAAAGCTGGAAATCCTGCATAATCCCGTCGTCACGCGCGACTATGACGAGGAAAAGAAGCGCGTTTCCGACGCGCAGGCGCTGCTGGGCGACGCAATGCCCGTGAAGCTCTGCCCGCAGAACATGTATTACTACGCGCCGTGGGATCGCGTATGCCGCATGCGCGGCATGACGCCGCTTCTGATGGATCTGGCTGCGGAGCCCGAATTGATGCACGCCACGATACAGAAGTTTTCCTCCGTGCTGAACGCGGACATCGACGCGCTGAACGCCGTGAACGCCTTCGGCGTGTCGGCTTCTTCGCTGCACTGCACGCCGCCGTATTCCCGGGAGCTGGAGGCCGTCGAGGCAAAGGAGGGGCCGTCCGTCCACAGCGCGTGGTTCCGCGCGCTCGCGCAGCCCTTCGGCGAGGTCTCGCCCGCCATGCACGACGAGTACGACATTCAGTATCTTCTGCCCATCGCCAGGAAATTCGGCCTGTGCTACTATGGCTGCTGCGAGCCGCTGTCCGACCGAATCGACATTCTCAGGCGGATCCCGAACCTTCGAAAGGTCGGCGTTACACCGTGGTCGAGCGTGGAGGTCTCCGCGGAGAAGCTCGGGAAGGACTTTGTGTTCTCGCGCAAGCCGAATCCGGCCATGGTCGCGACTACGCTGGACGAGGATGCGGTTCGAAAGGACATTGCGCACGTCATGGCAGCATGCCTGAGGAACAGCTGCCCCTGCGAATTCGTGCTCAAGGATATTTCCACCGTCGGCTACAAGCCGCAAAACATCATCCGCTGGGCGCAGGTCGCAGAAGAAACGATCGACAGATACTACTAAGGCGGCGCCGCACAAATGAGGTGGTCGTCCGGCGAATGGATTTTTCGTCAGATGCAAATGCAAATTTCGAAGGTTTACTGGAGGTAAATCGAGGAATTTGCATGCCGCAGATGGCGGAAAAGGCATCGCCAGACGCGCCGCCGAATTGTGCGGTGGTGCCTTAACTCTTTCCACTTGATACGTTTTGCCTGCACATCGGGGACGCTCCCATTCTGTCGCCGAAAGCCCGACTTTTTTCACGCGAAAACCCAATGCTCGAACCACTCGGCTCATTGTTGAAATGCTGATTTTCAGCCCTAACTGCGTGCGGAGTTCTTCCAAGTTAATCGTGGGATTTTTCGTAATGCACTCGGCTATCCGTGCTTTGTCTGTGCTGCTCAGCAGAACTTTCCGACCTCGCCGCCACGTTTGCAGGTCAACGCTTCCTGTTTTCCGCTTCCGCTCTTCCAAATGATAAACGGTGTACTTGTTGACGTGGAAAATCTTTGCGATTGTTTCCGCGTTGTGCGTCGCTTCGTAACCCTCTACCAACAGTTTCCGTGCTTCATTGTGCAGCATTTCTATCATCTCCTATGCCTACTATACACCTGCTGTAAAGGGGTGACCGCTTTTGTGAGAAGTGCTATAGTATAAGCATCGCCGACTTTATAGTCAATAGTTTTTGCTGAAATTTCAGAAAAACTTTCTGCATTACAAATGTTTTTCGGTCTATTTTGCATTGCAATTGACAGAATGTCGGAGAACAAAATAGAAAAAGTTTGCACTTCCCAAACGCAATTTTCATGCTTTCTGCGACAAGGCAGTGCCGTGTACTGAGACGCATACCTCCTTTTCCTCTGTGAAGAACGAAAAATTAAGGTGCCACCCGTCCTCCGATTTCCTTGCTATTTCCCGAAATCAATGGTAAAATAAGAGCAGACTAAGGGATGATTGCATTTGGGCAGTCGCAGAAATCAAAACCTCAGCAAACATCCTTCGGAAAGGAGCAGAGGCAATGGGACGCTTTGTGAATCCGAACAACAGCGCTTTTCAGGTCGCGCTGAACTCGCAAATTTATGTTGACAAAACCGGACTGATTGCATACACCAATAATGTTCTTGCTACAATGCAAGGGTATATTTGTAACAGCCGTCCGCGGCGGTTCGGAAAATCATATGCAGCGAATATGCTCACAGCTTATTACAGTCGAGGCTGCGACTCGGAAGCAATGTTCGCCGGATTGGAAATCAGCAAGTCTGCCGACTTCAAGAAACATCTGAACAAATACGATGTGATTCATATTGATATTCAATGGTGCATCGAGCCCGCGGGTGGCGTGGAAAATGTTGTGTCTTATATTTCGGAGAAAACCATTTCGGAGTTGGAAGCATACTATCCCAATATACTGACGGAAAAAACAACTTCCTTACCAGATGCATTGTCGCAAATCAATACAGCAGTGGGAAAAAAGTTCATCATTATTATTGACGAATGGGATGTCCTGATTCGCGACGAGGCTGCCAATGCGAAGGTGCAGAAAGACTACATTAACTTTCTCCGTGGCATGTTCAAGGGAACGGAGCCGACGAAGTACATCCTGTTAGCTTATTTGACAGGTATTCTTCCCATTAAAAAGGAAAAAACGCAGTCTGCACTGAATAATTTTGATGAGTTTACCATGCTTAGTGCATCTATATTGGCACCATATATTGGATTTACAGAAAACGATGTCCACTACCTTGCAGAGAAGTACTCGCTGGATTTTCATGAGGTACAGCGTTGGTATGATGGCTATTTTTTGAACGATTTTCATATCTATAACCCCAAAGCAGTTGTCAGCGTGATGCTGCGAAAGGAATTTAAGAGTTACTGGTCAGAGACATCCGCCTATGATACCATTGTACCGCTAATCAACATGAATTATGATGGACTCAAAACTGCCATCATCGAGATGCTTTCCGGCACAGAAGTTAAGGTGAACACAGCAACTTTCAAAAATGATACGCTCAATATCGCAAGCAAGGACGATGTGCTGACCTACATGATTCACTTGGGCTATCTTGGATATAATCAGAATCGAAAAACAGCGTTTGTCCCGAACGAAGAAATTCGTCAGGAGCTGACGATGGCGGTTGAAAGCAAGCGTTGGAATGAAATGATAACCTTTCAGCAGGAATCCGAGCGCTTGCTGGATGCGACGCTGGACATGGACGGTGCAGCCGTTGCCGCGCAGATTGAAAAAATCCATCATGAGTACACGTCTGTCATCCAGTATCATAACGAAAACTCGCTGAGCAGTGTGTTGACAATTGCATATTTGAGCGCGATGCAGTATTACTTCAAGCCAATCCGCGAATTACCGACGGGTCGAGGATTTGCCGATTTCGTGCTCGTTCCGAAGCCTGAATGCAGGAATGACTATCCGGCATTGATTGTAGAGCTGAAATGGAATCAGAATGCCCAGACTGCTTTGCAGCAAATCAGGGAGAAGAATTATCCAGCTTCGATATGGGATTACACGGGCGAGATTCTGCTGGTCGGTATCAATTATGACAGGGACAGCAAGCAGCATCAGTGCCTGATTGAAAAGTACGAAAAGGAATAAACAAAAATGCCCATCAGCAGGCGGCGAATAGCACGACTGCTGATGGGCACTTTTGATATTTTGCAAGAATTGCTGCAAGAAATATTGCCTTACGCTTCAGCCGCATCAGCGCTCTTCCCCTGCGTCAGCCACTTCTCGAACACCGAGTTGCCGCTGTACGCTGCGAAAACAATCGTCGCGTAGTTGATGTACGTCCGAACCGTACTAATCAGCGCTTCGGTGTCGCTGCGGAAGAAGCACAGCACCACCGCCAGCAGCGAAATCGCCGTCACTGCGATAGTGACCAAAAGAACAATTCGTTTGCTGAACTGGACGTATGCTTTCTGCTTCGTCATTTGCCCCGCCTCCCTTCCTGCGGCGTTTCAGGCAGAGCAAGAATGTCCTGCTCATAGCTTGCGGACAGGTGATTTCGTCCTTTTGCCGCGTAACTTTTGTGCATATTCAGCACCTGCTCTTTTTCCGCGGCAGTGCACCACCCCTGCCGCGTATAATTGTCATGCGCATTCTGCAAAAACGCCCACGTCAGAATCGCAAGATCTTCCTCCTGCTGCTGTTCCCTTGCAATCAGCTGCTTCATCGGCTTCCGAAACCAGCCGTACATCAGCGTTAGCGCCGTCACAAGTCCAACGATGGTTGTCGCGTGGTCGCGCAGCTGTTCAAGAATCGCCCACATCTGCGTTCGCCACCTTCACCGTAAAATCACCCACAGGTTCAAACACGTTTCCGGCACTATCGACGATTCGGATGCTCCTCCGCGCCTGATTATCCGCGTTTTCCTGTTTCGTAAGGAACTCCGCCGCGCACCAGCCGGTGCTGTTTTTGTACTGCACGCGCCACCAGTCGTCCGCTTCCATAAGAACAGTTACAGTTGCGCCCCGCGGGATTTTCGCAATCACTTCGGCGGACTTACTTGCCGTTTTGCGCATGTTCAGGCTGCCGGATGCCGTCGTCACGACCGCCAATTTCGTTTCACTCATTGCAATTTGTTCTCCTTTCTCGGCGTAATCCACGCCTTTCAGCTCGCCCCAATGCGTCCATCCACTGCCGATTTTCGACGTGACAACGCCATACGCTGTGCCTTTGGCTTCGATGACTTTGCCCTCGCCGATGTACAATCCAACGTGGTGATACCCCTCCGAGGCGTTGAATTTGTAGACGGCAGTGCCGGGTTTGAGCGGCTCGCCATCGGTTCGTTTTCCGGCGGACAGGCTGCCGGATGCGCTGCTGTAACGGCGGAACATGGTGTTGCTGCCGTGGTAGCAGTACCCGCCGAGCTGCCGAAACGCCCACGCAAAAAGGCCGGAGCAGTCCGCCACGCGGTGTCCGACCCACTTTTGACCATATTTCTTTGTCTGTTCACGGCTCGCGGCGTTCTGCTGTGCCTGCGTCCAGATTTCGCCCGACGCGCCGTAGATGTACCCCCAACCCTCGCGCAGTACCGTTTGGAACTGCGCAATCAGCTCGGAGGATGAAATGTTTGGCATGTGACCTCCTGTTTATATATGCATACCTCCTTTACGAGGCACTGATGATTTTTCTCAGCTTGCCAGCTGATTTTCCACATTCATCCCAGCAGGGGACTGGACAAAGAACTGCGCGGCGGTGACCTCTGTCATAGTAACATCGCCACGCAGCTTCTGCGTCAGGTAGCCCTTGACATACACCCGCGCACCGGGTTTCAGCGTCTGCACCGCCCAGTCCGCAAGGCGATTCCACGCATGAACCGTGTAGGTTTCGTGCATCACCTGCTGCTGACGTTTGCGGTGCGAATGCCGCAGTTGGCAGACGACGTGCGAGGTGTCGCCCGTTGTGGGTGTCTTGACAAGGGTGAGAATCGTGCCGGAAAGGAAAAGTTCGTTCATGGTTAATGCCTCCTGTTAGTAGTGTGTTAGAAAAATGTGTAGTAGGTAAAGAAGGGGGGAATGAAAGCCAGCCCGGCGGCTTGTGCGAACGGCACAGGACGCGACGGGCTGGCTTCTGATATTAGCAAATGGATACTTAATTTTGTGAAGTAAAATCATCAACGAGTTGTATTGTATCTGCAAGCAAGTCAAACACCAATACATGTGAAATTTTTTCTTCAGCACACGGGACAAAGTCTTTGAGAACAACATCACTACAGAGAGCAACCAAGTATCCATCAGTAGTAAGAAATGCAGGACGTGTATGATCTTTCAACGTTAGATTGCAGATCGATGTTCCAAGCTCTTGTGTTGCAGTATTGCCATCCTCATCCAGAATCGCAACAATATCGCCCTGCAAGCTCTTGACATACGCATACGCCGTGCCATTGTACACCACCACTGCCGGACGGTTCTGTGCATCATAGAAGAAATGAAGTTCGTTGCCACCCTGCGTCATGTGGACAACATTCTTGCCGTGCAGCGTGTATTTCGTCGCTACGCCGTTGACCGTTTTCTGAATCCACAACCCGTTTTCATTATACACAAACTGGGCGTCGGTGTCAATGCTTCGCATCCGCGCAAGTTGCCGCCCTTTTTCTCACGTGTACTGCCACTTGCCATCGTTCAGCGGGTTGCAATGCTACGCAAGGACTCCTTAACAATGTTGCGTAGCCCAAGAGCACACCATAACTCTTACCATTCGCCATTCGGATCCCGTAATTGATACTCTTCCAGTGATTCAAAATGAGTATTAGGATTCAATACAGAGATGTTACATCCTTCAGGAAATGCATTATACCCAACAAATTGAACTGAAAATGGAAGTTCTACATTTTCCAATGCTCCTCTATTCCAATAGAATGCGTATTCTCCAATGTACTGGGTTCCTTCGGAAATGACTACTGAATCAAGATAGCATTCAACAAAACAGTAGGCAGGAACTGAAAGTATTGATGCTGGAAGGACTATCGAATTGACGCCGCTACTGTAAAATGCCAACTTTTCCATATTTTTCATTCCATTCGGGAGAAGGACAGACTCAAGCCATGGAAAGTCATAGAATACATAACTGCTGATGCCTTCCAGTGTAAGCGGCAATATGATCTCGGTAGTGTTTTCGTCTATCCAGTTGTCAAGACATCGCGAGGCCAATTGCTTAACTGGCGGCAATGGAAAATCCCCACTTGACTTGCTTGTATACAGCAAAGTGTTCGTGCGATTATCAATCAAAAAACCATTTTCAGCTGTGAAATAAGGGTTCCCATTAGGAAATACGATTTCAGCTGTAACATGAATAAAGCTCCCCTCTGGGATCGTCTCCAATGTTGACGGCAGCGAAATGACCGTGGCTTGGTTGCAACACTGAAAAGCTCCTTTTTCCAGAAAAGTAATTCCTTCCGGGAGAATCAACTGAAACTGCGTAGAAGGTCCTTCGTTGCAGGTATCAAAAGCGTCAAATCCTATTCCAACAACCGGAATCCCACCAAGAGTAGGTGGCACATATAGTGTGGCATCAAGGACATCCGGTAATTGATTATTCCAGTCGATAATAACGGCACCTTCACTAGTAATGATATAGGACATATTGCCTTCCGACTGGATAGCAGATTCCCCCATGCACAACACAGGAAAAGATAGAACAATCAGCAATAACAGTAGCATACGTTTCAAAATTACACCCCCAATAGTGTTTTACAATATATGATTATATCCATTTTGCAACTGTCTGTCTATGAGTTTCTGCCGCAAACATTCTCATTTTCCAACTTGAAGAGGTGGATTGTAAAAATTAACGGTATCTTCATAAGTAATATCATAATCGATATATTCATAATTTCCATATTGGTATGGGGATAACACAGAATCAATAGACTGGATTTTCAATGTATCATTTGAAAATTTCTTTCCTGCTGCAGCTTGGAGGACGGCATGTTCTATAACTGTTCCTGTTGGGCTTACATAATATCCAATATACATATACACATGTCTTTTATCCTTCGAATAAATGACAGAACCGATATTCAAAACAGAAAGGTTACTCAAGTCTAGTTTATATAAACGATTTTCGGCAGTTCCTTCGAGGTTGCGAAGCGCACTATTAGTACCAGTGCCTATATTATACGTAGTTCTAAATGTTTCTCGCGTCATCCAGAACTTTGCCGGCATATTAAATACACCAATGCAATCTATCTCGATGTTAAGCGTTCCATCCTTTTTTTCCTTAATAAACAATCCATCTCCGTAATTGCATTGATAGTTTTCTGCAAGGGAAACCATAAAGCCAATCATCAGCGAGGCAGGCAATTTGGTTGTATGCGTTCCCCAGTCATGTGCACCAAAGGGTTCTATGGTGGTAATCGAAAGTTCTTTTCCATAGCCGCTATTATCAGAATGCATCACAGGATTATTACAACAGTAAGCCTGTTGATTGCTCCCCAATAGTCCATTAAGCAAAACCGAATCCGCATTAACAAACCTGCACCGTTCCGCATTATAATACCGGCTCCGCAGATAATACAGCCCCGTCTCCTCATCAAACACATACCCTCGGTAGCGGAACGGCTGCACCTTGCCCAGCGTTTCCGCCAGTTCGCCAGTGCACCACAGCGGTGCGCCCCACGCATCGTAGCCGTAGCTCACGACCATATTGCCATTCTCATCCAGAATCGCAACAATATCGCCCTGCAAGCTCTTGACATACGCATAGGGAACTCCGTTGTACACTACCACCGCCGGGCGGTTCTGCGCATCATAGAAAATGTGCAGCTCGTCCGTGCCGGAAGTCATATGCACAACATTCTTGCCGTGCAGCGTGTACTTCGTCGCCACGCCGTTGATCGTTTTCTGCACACGCAAGCCGTTCTCGTTTGTAAACGAACCGTGCATCTGAGCCACAGCCGCAACGATTGACCACGATTGAAAGTAGAGCTATCCACCGCAGCTTCTTTCATGGAGGAAGTTGCGATGGACACTCTTAGATGAGTAGTTTTATTTCATGGTCGATGATAATCATGCAAAATGCGAACCGATACAATTAGCCGTGACTTTTCCAATAGCCGCACTTCAAGCCTGTCTTTTTTTAGATCAAACTCTGGAATATCGCCAGGGAATGCGAGCGGTTCCGGATAGCTACTCGTTTTCATCATGGAACCACAATACGGAAAATAGTGATTAGGAATTATAAATATACTGTTTACATGCAATACTCGTTGCTTTGTCCCATGCCGTATAAAATCCCATAACGGAACAACCACACATTTATACAAAAACAAGTACGCACATAGCGCAGCGAGTGCACCAAAGGTTAATTGAAAATGGACAAAATCAGCCGTTCCACTAAAGTAGTTTGCTCTGTATATTGTTCTGTAAATATATACGGCAAAAAAAGGAAATCCCAGAAGAATACCGTGGATAACGCTTCTGCGAAGTCCCATTTTTCCTCTCCTTTCAATGTGGAGTCGAAATTATTCTGAAGAAATTTGCATCATAGACCAATTTGTCGTTGTAGAATAAGTGGCAGGCATGATTGTATGCCGAATAAAGAAATGGCTGGCAAATTCGTCAATTGGCATGTTCATAAATTGCTTAAGAGCCTCGTTGCGTCCTCCTGAAAACCACTGTGTCGCAAGTTCTTTTCGAGCATATCTTGGCATTTTATGAACTTTATAATCATGATCCCAAAGAAGTTTATCACCAATGATTTTCCCCACAACATTGCCATATGCGCCGGATGCAGCAGATAGTCCAACATTTTCTATTGCTCGACGATCGCCAGACAAGGCACCTTCAACATCCAATTCTCCAGCAATCCAACCATCAACAACATTTCCTGTAGCCCCCATTACCCCTGTCCACAAAAGTGATGAACAACCAATTCCAGCAATAGCACCGCCAACAGCTGCTCCTGCATATTTTTCAGCAGGTGAATCCGGGACAAACATATCCCAGCCGCGTTTTCCCTTCTGGTAGTTTTCAACTACATCATCAACGTATTCGCTTGCACAGTTGACAATGGCTCCAACTACCGCACCAACCACCGCCTTGACTACCGTAGCTCCTATTGCTGCGCAAATGGCTGCCAGAAATTGCCCGTCAGCATCTGCATTCATTACTGGTGAATTTTTGCAGTAACAGAGCGGGTTGTGACTCAAAATACCATCCGAAGTTCCGCCAAGCCATCGATCAATGCACAGAAAACGGGAAATGCTTGCATGATAATACCTACTTCTTAGATAATACAGCCCCGTTTCCTCGTCAAACACATATCCGCGATACCTAAACGGGTTGAGCGTCCCCAGCGTCTCCGCCAGAGTCCCACTCTTCCCAATGGGCATACCCCAAGCATCATACACATAGCTGACAACAACATTGCCCGCACCGTCAAGAATTGTAATCACATCGCCCTGCAAGTTCTTGACGTAAGCATACGCCGTGCCGTTGTAAACGACGACTGCCGGACGGTTCTGTGCATCGTAGAAGAAGTGCAGCTCATCTGCGCCGCGCGTCATATGCACAACATTCTTCCCGTGCAACACATAGTCCGTTACAACGCCATTGATAATTTTCTGCACTCTCAGCCCGTTTTCGTTGTAAACGAACTTCGCATCCACGTTGGCGCTTTGCATCCGCGCCAACTGCCGCCCATTTTCCCAGGTGTACGTCCAGGTGCCATCGTTCAGCGGGTTGCCAATCGCGTCGTAGGTGATAGGAGTGCCATCTACCGCCGTCAACTGGTCTTTCCAATTCGCGTTGCCGTAGCTGAAACGCATCGTTTGCAAGGGTTCGCTGCTTGTGTTCGCATACGGATACAGCTTCTTGCTCAGGATGTTGCCACCACGGTCGTACTCGTATACCCACGTCGAACCGTTGTCGCCAGCGCTGGTGTCGCTCCGGTCATTCACGCGAATCAGCTGCCCAAGCGCGTCGTAGGTATAGCCAGTCCATTTGCCGTTCAGCGTCGCGCTCGCGATGTTCCCGTTGTCGTCGTAGCCGTAGCCGCAATTGCAACCGGGCTGGGTAATCGACGAAACGAGATTCGTCACACTGCCCGTGCCGTAGCCGCCCGCCGCGAAATGGTACTCGCTCGTGAACGTTTTGCTGCCCAGCTTGACCGCCGAGAACGTCGTCCGATTCAGCTTGTCAATGGTCGTCGTGCTCTGCCCAATGGTGGCTGCACCAACGCTATACGTCAGCGACGTCGGACGATTTTCGTCATCATAGCCGAATTTCGTCCCGAATTCCTGTCGATTTTCACCCACTTTCTCCGTGAATTCGCTCAGGTTGCCGTACACGTTGTCGTATGCGACCTGTCCCGTGTAGACGTGCTTCGTGTCCTCCGACGTTTTCACACGCACCGGGCGATTTGCCAAATCGTACTCGCTCTGCGTCGTCCGGTTCAGCAGATTGTCGCGGACTCGTGCCACTTGACCCTTCGCGTTGTAGTCGTACTCGTATCGCGGCGCGGTTTCCTCGCCGTACACCACCCCCGTCACGCGGTTGAAGTCGTCGTAACGACTGCTGACTTTCGCCCCGTTGCCGTATGTCGTCGCGGTCAGCGTGCCGAAATTCGGCTTCGTCGGATCGTTCTGATACTGGCTCTGCGACAAGGTCTGATTCCCGACCTTGACCACCGTCTGGCGACCCAGCGCGTCCTGCTCGAAACTGTACACCACGTCGTTCGCTGTGTCCCCGTCCGTATTGTGACGGATTTCGACCAGATTCCCACGCTTTACGTCATAGGTATATTCGTTATGTACTGTCTGAATTCCTTCTTTTGCGCCCATTTTTGCAGAAGTTTTTACAATTCGACGCAATTCGTCGTACTTGTATTCCACCGTCTGCCCCTTTGCGTCGGTGACACTCGTCGTCGTGCCGCGCTCCGGATCGATTTCCGTGCGCACAATCTTGCCGCGCGCATCCTTCTGCTCCGTGACATAGTTGCCGTCGTTCGTGTACGTCGTTTCGCCACGGATGAAGTAGCTCGGATTCGCATCCGCATTCTGCACCTGACTCGTCAGCGGATTTCCAAACGCATCGTAAGTGAACACACTGGCACTGCCCAGCGGCGCAATGCTTTTCAGCAGCAGATGCTTCTTCTGCTCTGCTTCCGTATCGCCGTAATGGAAGGTGCTGGACACCGTGCGACCCGCGGCGGTGGTTAATGCCTCCTGTTAGTAGTGTGTTAGAAAAATGTGTAGTAGGTAAAGAAGGGGGGAATGAAAGCCAGCCCGTCGGCGGCTTGTGCGAGAGGCACAGGACGCGGCGGGCTGGGCGAGAAGTAATGTTCCTTCGCTTATAGTCGCATTGTTTATATGCTTATTAAGCATTTATTCTGAAAATATAAATTGGATGCCAATTTTTTTCATTCTCAATCGTATGAGAATCTTTTCGGCTTATCTGATTACAGTAAAAGGCAAAACATTGTGCAATATTATCATGTGTGAACAGTCCATATTCATTAATATCTTCTTTGTACGTTTGGAATTGTTGATACGTTAGTTCAGAATAGAAAGAATATTTTTTCTCGTAAGATTGCAAGAATCCGTCACCAAGCGGTGAATAATAACCCGCATTACCACAAATATCAATTCCAAGAAACGTAGTGTGCAAACCACTTGGAACGCAGTTATCATTACTCCAAAAAATCATATCCCCCTTCCATCCACAATTGCTTAATCTCTGATATAGTTCCGTTACCGACGCAAGTGTTTTCCATGAAAATTTCTTGTAGATTCCATCATGTGAGTTGCAAAAATAGTCTTGAATTATTGTTCCAATATCTGCATTCTGATCAAAATCAAGTAGGTCATTGTTACGATAGATACCACGGTATTTAGGGCATTGATCATTTATTACTGCACTAAAGACTCCCACATATTGCATTTTATTTTCCTCCCAAATTAAGCAATTCGATGATAAATTCAATTGCTTCAGGTTCAATTGCAACATGAATACGTGATACGCCAATATGTATATGTGGTATGCCATCCCATGTTTTATGATTTACAACGTTAATCAGGTCATTCAGATGTGCCGAATATTCAACGCCTAATTCGTCACAAAGTCGAATCAGTTCCTTAACCATTGGTATGTAACCATCAAATACTTACTGTAGAAAATGTAATAGTACTGTAATAGTACTATAGAAGGAATATGTTCAAATGATGAGGATAGTTATGATTTTGGAGCGATGTCGACAATAATTTTAGAAAATGGATAATACTTGATTCTATAAGAATTATGCTCAATAAGAGGCTGCTGTTTTACAGTAACAAGATCAATGACGTGCTCTGCATCGTTAATACAACGGATAATGAAATATTTCGCAAACGTTTGTTCTGAAACCCTACGAGACACAGAAAAATGCGAATGACAGGACTGTATCTCTTGAACAGTGAAAGTGTGTGTAACTGATATATTTCGCATGAGATCCACTAGTGCCCAAATGCCGCGCTTCATATCACGTGAAAACACGCATTGAAAGATATAGAGCGCATATCCTAATACGATCAAGGCAGCTCCGGGTGCAACAGAAATAGTAACTAAACCAGTCAATGATAAAAGAATCGGGACCAAAAGAAACAGGGTTATTGACACCAGAGAATCAATGATCCATAGTCGACATTCTTTCCACATAAATATCCCTCCTGAATAGCTATAAATGAGCAAATAGTGAAAACTGCACAAGGCGCATCGAAAAAAAGAAAACTGTTCGGTCGCAAATCGCAATTTATCGCGTTTTTTACAACCCAAAGGCTACAGCGGAATCGCGGTTTTTGTGCATTTTTTCGGATTTGCTCGTTTATAGCTGAATAGGTTAATCGACACACGTTGCCGTAGTGGATACAAAGACGCTCAAAACAACATCTATTGTAATATCTACTTCTGAGATAATACAGCCCCGTTTCTTCGTCATAGACGTAGCCGCGATACCGGAAGGGCTGCACAGTGCCCAGTGTTCCGGCCATACTACCTGTCTTGCTGATGGGGCGGCCCCATGCATCATACACATAGTTTACCACAGCCGTGCCAGTGCTGTCAAGAATGGCCACAATATCGCCCTGCAGATTCTTGATATAGCTGTACGGTATGTCGTTGTACACAACTACAGCAGGCTTGTTCTGCGCATCATAGAAGAAGTGCAGATTATTGCTGCTCTGGGTCATGTGCACCACATTCTTGCTATGCAGCGTGTATTTCGTTACCACCCCATTTACAGTTTTTTGCACTCTCAAGCCATTTTCATTATAAACGAAAGTGGCTGTGGTGTCAACAGACTGCATCTGCTTGAGCTGCCTACCATTTTCCCATCCGCGTTTTTAGACAGGGCAGGGATGATTGTGCTTTTCTCCTTGGAAGCACATGATTGCCCCGCTATCTACTGCACCGTTCCGCGGATAGTTCCACCTGCTGTTGCCAAGCGCATACACAGGCGTTTCAGTCTCTGTCGAAGCGGAAACTGAATCTATTCTCGATAGTTTTCTTTGTTACTCATACATTTCCTTTCTTCGTGTCTCTTTGGCGCACGTTTTTTTTCTATCGAACGGTACGAAAAAAACCCCTCGCGCCGTGCGCGGGAGCTTCTCTGCATCTTTCGACGATATGATTCTACCACACTTTTGTAGCGTGTGCATCCGCGTTTTTAGACAAGTCGGTGGATGGTATACTTTCCTCTCTAACCATCACAAATCCGACTTGTAGAAATGCGGATGCTCCTATGGCATAAACCATTATCAGTCTGTAAATCTTACAGTTCAGCACGGTTTCGCTTTTCTTCCTCGCGGGGGGAGCGCGCGCCATTTCTTCTTTCTCCTTTCTTTGTAACAAAAAGAGCGGCACGATTTCGGCGTGTCGCTCTAAAAAAGCTGCTCAGCGTTTTTGCTGAACAGCCTCTGTGCCTTCCTCGGCACATTTATATCATACCACATTCTTTCGCCAAAATCAACACAATTTTGTCCACATTTGTCCACATTTGTCCAAGTTTGTCCAACCTGCGCTCAAAAGCACTGCACCCGCAAGCAAATTTCCATCGCATCAGGAAGCTATCCGTTTTATGCAGCGTTCTTTTTCATGCTGTTCCTTGGGATACGTCTTGATACAGATTTCATGATTTTCAAAGCTGCAAGCTCTGCAAATCAGTCATCTGCCTGATTTCCAAGTTCATCCGACCGTTACCGCGCCCTTTTTACCGCTGAAAGCCACGCCGTATTTATAAACCGTCTTAACCCCAGTGGCTATCAGTTCCGTTTCGTATTTCTTGTCGTTTATCTGCTGCAATGCGGTTTCTGACAACACTTTCAGCTTCTCATCACTGCAATTTTTCTCCGCTTTTAATTCGATGAGAATCCCCGGAAGTCCCTT
>ENA-UEQL01001809-UEQL01001809.1-human-gut-metagenome-genome-assembly--contig:-NODE-1809-length-14645-cov-9.382482_pt1 | contig 14645 bp, 11 predicted proteins | sample MGYA00242905_ERZ507926 | MGnify/ENA primary metagenome ERZ507926 (study PRJEB26167, sample SAMN06115531) | human gut metagenome | host: Homo sapiens | place: China:Henan | collected 2015-09-09...
GACCAGTTGAGCGAGTTAGTCGAAACTTTTACCTCACACGGTATCCGTACTTCCATATTCGTCGGAACGGATCTTGAGAATATCGAACTGGCTGCCAAGACAGGAACCGACCGCATCGAGTTATACACGGAACCTTATGCGACCCTCTACCCTGTAAACCGCGAAGAAGCAATCGCTCCTTTCATCTCTGCCGCCGGACTTGCCAAAAACTTAGGATTAGGCATAAATGCCGGTCATGACCTGAGTTTGGAAAACCTGGCTTATTTCCATCAAAACATCCCGGGACTGGATGAAGTTTCCATCGGTCATGCTTTGATCAGCGATGCTCTCTATTACGGGCTGAAAGAAACGATCAGGCTATATAAAGAATGCCTTTTCAATTGATAACCAACTGACAATTAACAGATAATTCATAAATCACAAATCACAAATCAAATATGAGCATTTTACTTTCCCTGCAAGCAGTAGGGGCACAAACAGCAGAACAAATGCCGGACCTCACGGCGGTAACAGCACCCACGGAAGCTGAAATCAATGTAATCGACCTGGCTTTTAAAGGGGGGTGGATTATGGTTGTCTTATTGCTATTGTCGCTGATGGCATGTTATATATTTATCCAGCGCCTGATGGTCATCCGCCGCGCCGGTAAGGAGGATGAAACATTTATGAACCGCATCAAAGATTACATCCATGAAGGGAAGGTTGATTCGGCCCTGAACCTGTGCCGAAGCACCAACACCCCTTCCGCCCGTATGATCGAGAAAGGTATCACCCGCCTGGGACGCCCGATGAACGACGTGCTTGTGGCAATCGAGAACGTGGGCAACATCGAGGTTGCCAAACTCGGCAAGGGCTTCACATGGCTCGCCACGACAGCGGCGGGAGCGCCGATGCTCGGATTCCTCGGCACGGTAACCGGTATGGTGAAAGCTTTCTTCGCCATGGCAAACGCCGGAGCAAACGCCAACATCTCAGTGCTCGCCGGAGGCATCTACGAGGCTCTGACCACAACGGTTGCCGGACTCGTGGTGGGCATCATCGCTCTGTTTGCCTACAACTATCTGTCGGCACGCGTGAACCACGTGATGAACCAACTCGAGAACAAGACAATGGAATTTATGGACCTGCTCAACGAGCCGGCTTCTAAATAACACCTACTACAATGGCACTAAAACGTCAACACGATCTGATGGCTTCCTACAGCATGGCGTCGATGACCGACGTCATCTTCCTGCTGCTCATATTCTTTATGGTGACGTCGACGTTCGTATCGCCGACAGCGCTTGAAGTGGACCTGCCGAAAAGCTCGGAACAGACGGCTGTAAAGAAACCAAGCACCAAAGTCTACATCGACAAGACACAGCAACTTTACGCCTCCTTTGGCGAGGAAAGTCCGCAAGCCATCCAAGACGACCAACTGCTGGCGTTTCTGCAGATGACGCAACAGCAGGACTCAACCCAAGTGATTGCGCTCTACGCCGACGAGTCGGTGCCTTACGGACGCATCGTGGAAGTGCTCGACATGACGTCGCGCCACAACTTGAAGATGGTGCTCGCCACAAAACCCACCGAAGCAAACGACCACCGCTTCGAACAAGCACAGGAAACGCAGCTCGACGCTGCCGCAATACAACAATAACGACAAGGAATGACTGCGGAAGAGAAAAAATACAGGATTCTGGGTATCATCCTCGCGGCTGTCACCTATGCGGTGATAATCGTGGCGATGATTCTCACACGCATCTCGGCTTCCTCTGAGCAGAATTCTCAAATAAACGCATCGGAAAACAAAACACAAATAGCCTTTGACGGCGAAGAATACGTTGAATTCGGCGACATCCCGGAACCGAACCTCGACGACGGAGAGCCGGCGGCAAACGATGCCGACAACGAGCCGGCAAGCGACGGAAGCGACCAGACCAACGAAGGCAACCCGGGCGACGGAGAGGCGCTCGTGTCGTCGCGCCACGACTCGCCGATGGAAACTCCGAAGAAAAAGAAAACCGGGCCAACAGCCGCCGAGCTGAAAAAACAGAAGGAAGAACAGGCGCGCATCAAGAAAGAAAAGGAACAGCAGGAGAAAGAAAAGAATAAAATCAACAACCGTGCGTCGAACGCATTCAACCGCACCGGCGGCAACAGCGCCGGACACAGCGGCTCGCCCGACGGAAACGCCTCGACAGGCGCAGTGTCGGGTGTGCCCGGACACAACCTCGGCACAAACTACCGCCTCAACGCGGCCCACTTCTCATGCGCCAAGAGCGGCGAACTGCAATTCAGCATAACCGTGAGGAAAGACGGCGCGGTCACCAGCGTGACCTACGTCAGGGGCACAGGCGAAGCTGCCGGCGACAAAAATGTCCGACGACAGTTCGAGCAACGCACACGCAACCTGCGCTTCACCGTGACGGGCGACAACGCTCCCAATGAAAAACGCGGAGTCATTACCTGGAAAATAAAATAATCCATCCGCCGGCACACGCAGGCATCCCCACCACCACTACAGGCGGCAACCGTCGGCAATATCGCCGATTTAGACAGTTTTCTTTTAGACAAAATTATTTTCTAACTATATTTGCATAAAAATTCAATGAGGATAAAAGATACAAGAAAAAAGAACGAACGGCAACAGCTGATTCTTGACATCATCAAGAATCGACAGGTGAGCAGCCAGGAAGAACTGGTAAATGCTCTTGCCGAGCACGGCATCCGTGTGACGCAAGCCACGCTGTCGCGCGACATCAAGAAACTCCACATCACGAAAGTTTCGACCGCCGACAACAGGTATGTCTACATCATACCCAACAGCAACGACATCACCGACACGCTGCTCAGCGCCAACCGCGGTCCCGCCAATCCCAACCATTCAGTCGGCTTCGAGTCGCTGACATTCTCGGGCAACATCGCCGTGGTGAAAACGCGCAACGGATATGCCAGCGGACTCGCCTACGACATCGACATGAGCCACACCCCCGAGATTCTTGGCACAATAGCCGGCGCCGACACTATTTTTCTGGTGATGAGCGAGGACGTCAGCCGCGAGAAAGCACGTGAAGTGCTGAGCCGGTTCATCCCCATTGACAAATAACAGGATTTGTGGAATAATACATTTCGAAAAAGGTAATTAAACAAGAAAGCAGAAGATGATCAAAGCAGAAGACATTGAAATTGTCGTTGCAAGCGAGAAAACAGTCAAATATGTTGACGAAATTCTCGACACCATCACCCGCGCGGCGAAAGTGCGCGGCACGGGCATCGCAAAGCGCTCGCCCGAATACGTAAAGCAGAAGATGCTTGAAAACAAGGCGGTGGTGGCTCTCTACAAAGGAGAGGAATTTGCAGGGTTCAGCTACATTGAAAGCTGGAGCAACAAGCAGTTTGTAGCCAACTCAGGTCTAATCGTAGCCAACAAGTTCCGCGGACTGGGGCTGGCAAACCGCATCAAACGACGAATTTTCGAGCTGTCGCGCGAACGCTTTCCACATGCCAAGATTTTCAGTCTGACAACAGGAGCAGCAGTGATGAAAATCAACAACAAGCTGGGATTCCGCCCCGTCACGTTCGACCAGCTGACCGACGACGAGGCATTCTGGAAAGGCTGCGAGAGCTGTGTGAATTTCGACATCTTGCAGCGCAACGGCCGACGCATGTGCCTTTGCACCGGACTGCTCTACGACCCCGACGAGCACCCTGACGACAAATACAGGGAACAAGCAAAAGAAAAAAACAACGAATAAAACATATTGACAGGAAAGATGGAAGGAACAAAGAAAAAAGTAGTAGTGGCTTACAGCGGCGGTCTCGACACGTCGTACACCGTTATGTATCTCGCCAAGGAATTGGGCTATGAAGTGTATGCGGCATGCGCCGACACCGGCGGCTTCAGCCCTGCCCAATTGAAAGCCAACGAGGAAAACGCCTACAAACTCGGTGCCAAACACTACGTGACGCTCGACGTGACACAAGAATACTACGCAAAGAGCCTCAAATATATGATTTACGGCAACGTGCTGCGCAACGGCACATACCCTATCTCCGTAAGCTCCGAACGCATTTTCCAGGCAATAGCCATCGCGCGCTATGCCAACGAGGTGGGCGCCGACGCCATAGCCCACGGCTCTACGGGCGCGGGCAACGACCAGGTGCGTTTCGACATGACTTTCCTCGTGATGGCTCCCGGCGTCGAGATTCTGACGCTCACCCGCGACAACGCGCTCTCGCGCGACGAGGAAATTGAATACCTGCGCTCCAACGGTTTCGTAGCCGACTTCACAAAGATGAAATATTCCTACAACGTGGGCATCTGGGGCACATCGATCTGCGGCGGCGAGATTCTCGACTCAAAGCAGGGTCTGCCCGACTCGGCATACCTCAAGCAGGTGGAGAAAGACGGCAAGGAAGAGATGCGCATCGAGTTTAAGCACGGAGAGATTGTGGCTGTCAACGGAAAGGCTTTTGACAACAAAATCGAGGCGATACGCTACATCGAGTCGATTGCCGCTCCTTACGGCATCGGACGCGACATGCACGTGGGCGACACAATCATCGGCATCAAAGGCCGCGTAGGCTTTGAGGCGGCAGCGCCGATGGTAATCATCAACGCGCATAAATTCCTTGAGAAGTACACCCTCAGCAAATGGCAGCAATACTGGAAAGACCAGGTGGCAAACTGGTATGGAATGTTCCTGCACGAGAGCCAGTATCTCGAGCCTGTGATGCGCGACATCGAGGCGATGCTCGAATCATCGCAGCGCAACGTCAACGGCACAGTGATTGTCGAGTTGCGCCCGCTGTCGATGTTCATGGTGGGTGTCGACTCTCCCGACGACTTGGTGAAGACGAAATTCGGCGAATACGGCGAAATGCAGAAAGGCTGGACTGCCGACGACGCAAAAGGCTTCATAAAGGTGCTGTCCACTCCGCTGCGTGTTTATTATGCCAACCATAAAGACGAACAGATATGATAAAGGCTGGAATAATTGGAGGTGCCGGATACACCGCCGGCGAACTCATCCGACTGTTGCTCAACCACCCCGACGTAGACCTTAAATGGGTGCACAGCACAAGCAATGCCGGCAACCCAGTGGCTGCCGTGCATCAAGGGCTTGTGGGCGACACCAATCTGGTGTTTACATCGACAACAGCGTTTGCCGATGTCGACGTGATTTTCTTCTGCACGCCCCACGGCGAGTCGCGCAAATTCATGGAGGCGCACGCTGCGGAAATCCCGGAGGAGATGCGCATTGTCGACCTCTCGCAGGACTTCCGCATCAACGACGGCTCGCACGACTTCATCTACGGGTTGCCTGAGCTCAACCGCAAATACATTATCCGCGGCAAGCACGTTGCCAACCCAGGATGTTTCGCCACAGCCATTCAGTTGGCGCTGCTTCCGCTGGCACGCAACCTGCTGCTCAACAGCGATGTCCACGTGCATGCCATCACCGGCTCGACGGGCGCGGGCGTGAAACCGTCGCCGTCGTCGCATTTCTCATGGCGCAACGACAACGTGTCGATCTACAAGCCTTTCAAGCACCAACACTTGGCTGAAATCCGCCAGACGCTGACATCGATGCAGACAAGCTTCTCTTCGAAAATCGAGTTCATCCCGGTGCGCGGCTGCTTCTCGCGCGGCATTTTCGCGTCGGCATATCTCGACTGCCCGGTGGCGCTCGACGAGATTGTGAAACTCTACGAGGACTACTACGACGACCACAACTTCACATACGTAATCAACCGTATGCCCGACCTCAAGGACGTGGTCAACACCAACAAGTGTCTGCTCTATCTCACTAAGGAAGACGGTAAACTGCTGATTGTGTCGGTAATCGACAATCTGCTGAAAGGCGCGTCGGGACAAGCCGTCCACAACATGAACCTGCTCTTCGGGCTCCACGAGCGCACAGGGCTTAACCTGAAGGCTTCGGCTTTCTAAACATTCAACGACGATGAATCTTTTTGATGTATATCCTTTGTTCGATGTCGAGATTGTGCGCGGCGAAGGCTGCCACGTCTACGACAGCAAAGGCACAGAATATCTTGACCTCTACGGCGGCCACGCCGTGATAAGCGTGGGACACAGCCATCCACACTATGTCGACGCGATAAAACGTCAGGCGGAGAAACTGGTGTTCTACTCCAACTCTGTCCACAACTCGCTGCAGGTGCGTCTGGCTGAGAAACTCGGCAAGGCGTGCGGATACGACGACTACAGCCTCTTCCTGATAAACTCTGGTGCGGAAGCCAACGAAAACGCTATGAAACTGGCTTCGTTCCACACCGGCAAGGGGCGCATCGTGGCTTTCGGAAAGGCGTTCCACGGACGCACATCGCTTGCCGTGGAGGCTACCGACAACCCTAAGATTGTGGCACCTGTCAACGCAAACCATCGCGTGACGTTCGTGCCGTTTGGCGACGCCGACGCCGCCGAACGCGAGATGGCGAAAGGCGACGTGGCGGCTGTGATAGTGGAAGGCATCCAGGGTGTGGGCGGAATCAACGTGCCCGCCGATGGGTTCTGGCTCGCTCTGCGCGCAGCCTGCGACCGCCACAACGTGGTGATGATAGCCGATGAGATACAGTCGGGCTACGGCCGCTCGGGCAAATTCTTCGCACATCAGCACAGCGGTGTGCGCGCCGACATCGTGACCATGGCGAAGGGCATTGCCAACGGCTTCCCTATGGGCGCGTTGATTATCAACCCGGAAATCAAGCCGTCGTACGGTATGCTCGGCACCACTTTCGGAGGAAACCATCTGGCATGCGCGGCGGCAATCGCCGTGCTCGACATCTTCGAGCAGGAAAACCTTGTCGACAACGCTGCCCGTATGGGCGACTACCTGATGGCGGAATTGAAAAAAATCGACGGCATAAAAGAGGTGCGCGGAAAAGGCCTGATGATAGGCATCGAGTTCGACCGCCCGGTGAAGGAGCTGCGATCGCGGCTGCTGTTTGAGCAACACGTGTTTACAGGTGCGTCCGGACAAAACGTAATCCGGCTGCTGCCTCCGCTGGTTCTGACCAAGGACCTCGCCGACGAGTTTTTAAAACGATTTAAAGCAGTGTTATGAGCGTCAACAAAGTGATTCTGATTGGCAACGTGGGCAAAGACCCTCAGGTGCGCTACATCGCCGAGAACAAGCCTTACGCGTCGTTTCCGCTCGCCACCAGCGACCCTGCCTACACCACTGAGGCGGGAGTGCAGATTCCCGAGCGTACGGAATGGCACAACATCGTGATGTGGGGCAAGAACGCCGAATATGCGGAAAAGTATATCCGCAAGGGCACGAAACTCTACATCGAGGGCAAACTCAGCACCCGCGTGTGGGAGGACCGCAACACGATAAAGCACTATGTGACGGAAATCCACGTAGAAAGATTCGAATTTCTCGGACAACCACGCCAACAATAACACCGCGCCAAAACATCGACCGCGCCTCCGCACCTGCGCATCCAGCAGGCGTGGAGGCGCGTGCTTTTACACTTGCCGAGATGCGCGCGAAGGGCAGAGGAGTATCAATTACGGAAAAATTTCAAGAATTATGTGGCTTATATAGAAAAAAGTAGTAATTTTGCATCGGTTTTAAAACAAGAAAAATCACTAAACGAAAATAACAAAATGAAAGCATTCGTATTCCCCGGACAAGGGGCTCAGTTTGTCGGAATGGGCAAAGACCTCTACGACAACAATGCAGTAGCAAAAGAACTTTTCGAAAAAGCAAACGAAATCCTCGGATTCCGTATCACAGACCTTATGTTTGAAGGCACAGAGGAAGACCTCCGCCAGACAAAGGTCACTCAACCGGCCATCTTCCTTCACTCTGTGATTCTCGCCAAGACTCTCGGCGATGAGTTCAAACCAGAGATGGTGGCAGGTCACTCCCTCGGCGAATTTTCAGCACTCGTGGCTGCCGGCGCGCTCTCATTCGAGGACGGTCTTCGTCTGGTTTCCACCCGTGCTTTGGCAATGCAGAAGGCTTGCGAGGCACAGCCTTCAACAATGGCAGCCGTTCTCGGCTTGACCAACGAGCAGGTAGAGGAAATCTGTGCGTCAATCGACGCCATTGTCGCTCCTGCCAACTACAACTGCCCTGGACAGGTGGTTATCTCAGGTGTTGAAGAAGGCATTGACGCCGCTTGCGAGAAAGCTCTTGCAGCAGGCGCACGCCGCGCGTTGAAACTGAAAGTGGGCGGTGCGTTCCACTCTCCATTGATGCAGCCTGCTCACGACGAGCTCGCAGCCGCCATCAACAAGGCTCAGTTCTCTACACCAATCTGCCCTGTTTATCAGAATGTAGACGCAATGCCTCACACCGACCCAGAGGAAATCAAGAAAAACCTCATCGCTCAGCTTACCGCTCCAGTGCTCTGGACACAGATAGTACAAAAAATGATTGCCGACGGCGCCGACGACTTTACAGAACTCGGCCCGGGCGCAGTGCTTCAAGGCTTGATCCGCAAGATTGACCGCAGCGTTGCCACTTCAGGCCGTCAATAAGACATAACAATTACGGTATTTCCAACAAACAGAGGCCGTCTGCAATCGCAGACAGCCTCTGTCTTTTTTTGGTCGTTTGCCAAAAAAGTGGTAAATTGCGCCAAATTTATTGGTATGGATAATTCAAGTGTAATCTCACGCGTGCGCTACCTCATGGGCGAATTACGGCTGCGGCAGAACTCTTTTGCCGCGCGGATAGGCTGCGACGTCACAAACTTATCGAAACAACTGAATGGCAAATTGCCCATAACCGACTCCTTCATCAACAAGATTGTGGTCAACACCGGAGTGTCGAAAGAATGGCTCGTAAGCGGCGCCGGAGTGCCGTTTGGCAAATCTGACGCGCCCGAGGCGCTGACTGCCGGGCTGACCGACTCCGAAGCGGAAGGAATGCCGGTCTACGACCTCGACGTGACAGCCGGACCGCTGACACGCGAGCGTATTTTCGCCGACGACCGCATCGTGGGACGCATAGCGATGCCCGGAATGGACAGCGAATGCCGGGTGGTGCGCGTAAGCGGCGACAGCATGGCACCCGTAATCAACAACGGTGACTATATCGCCGTGCGCGAAGTGAGCGACACATCGATTATCTATTGGGGGCAAATCTACGTAGTGCTGCTCGACGACTACCGCATGGTGAAATACCTGCGCCGACATCCCGACGACTCAAAAGTGGTGCTCCGCAGCGCCAACCCCGCCTACGATGACATCGACGTGCCTAAATCCGCCATCAGAGGCTTGTTTTTCGTCAACAAGATAGTAAAAGTTGTCGATGCCGGATAAATCGACGCCAAAATAAAAAAACATCCCGATTGCAGCCGCAACCGGGATGTTTCTATTTATGGGGAAATGACTGTTATTTCACAATCACCTTTACACCGTTTACGATGTAGACACCGCGCTGCAAGCCCTCGATGCGGGTCTTGCCTGCCACGTCGGCACGGCGCACGAGTGAGCCGGCGGCGTTGTAGACGCGTACGGTGGCTTCTGACGCACTTTCAACAACCACTGCACCAACTGTGCCATAGACACGGAGTCCGTCGGCTGTGAGCATTCCTACGCCTGAGTTGTCTTTTGCCAGCTCAATCGGAGTGCCGGTCATGTCGCCCTCTGTGAGGTCGATAGTGTCGAATGTGAAGTCTTCATAGCCTTCTGCTTTAACAACGAGACTGAAGACTGCCTGATCCTTAACCTTGATTTCGAAGCTTCCGTCTGCACCTGTTGTTGCCTCGGCAACCTTGTCTTCACCCTTGTAGAGTGCCACTGACGCGCCGGCGATTGCTGCATGCGACTCGGCGTCGGTAACTGTTCCGCTGAATGTGCGTACCGTCTTCTGCATCTCTACTGTTATGTCGAAGTTGCCCTCGAACGGAACTTCTTCAGAAGAAACCATGTCGTAGCCAGCTGCCTTGAACAGAACGTTGTATGTGCCAAGCTGCTTGAACTTGAGGTCGAACGCTCCGTTTTCATCGGTGGTGCCGGTCATCACGTCGGCGCCGCTTTCTGGATTGCTTACATAGATTTCAACTCCGGCGATAGGAGCGTGGGTCTCAGCGTCGGTAACCTCTCCGCTGAACGTGTAGGTCTTGGTCAGCGTGATAGCCAGACCGCTGATGTCGCCGCCGGCGAATGAGATGGTTTCAGGATGAGTATAAGCGTCGTAAGACGGATGGCTTACTGTCAATGTATACTCCTTGCCGTATTTGATGACATCCATCGAGAATGCACCCTCGGCGTCGGTCTCGCTGTAGTATTCCACGCCGTCGGCACTTGCAAGAATGATGTAGGCGCTTGCCACAGCCTCGCCCTTCTCGTTCTTAACCGCACCGCTCAGCGTCTTGTACGGGCTGACAACGAAGTGAGCCACAGGAAGGCTGATATTTGACTTCCGCGACGAATCGGTCAATTCGCTGTCGGAGGCTGCCTGCTGAGCTTGTCCGCTTACGTTCTTGTCCACTTCAAATAAAGTGCTCACCCAATCGGTTGCCGAAGCGTCAAGATACAGACGCACATCGCCGCCATCGTAAACAAAGCCGTCGGGGAATGTGAGTTCAACAATAGGTTCCATTGCTGTATCTTCGATGGTTTTGTTCATATCTATAATCTGGTCGGTTGCAACCTGTGTCAAACCGTCGACACCGAAGCCCTGAAGCGCGGTGCCTTCAGCCACATTGCCTACCCATGCGTTGAGCGTAATCTTAAAGTCCTTGGCATAATGAGAGCCATAGAAACGGATTGCGTCCAGCTTTGTGCCTGCCGGCAAGTTGATGAGCGACTTAGGATAGATGATTTCTGTCCTTGAATTTTTATTAAATGGAGTTATCGCTCCTGCCCTGTCGGTGCTGTTGGCTTCTCCTACAATTACTTCAGCATCCGCCTTCTCTTCTGCAATTGTCACATTGACGGCTTCCGTCTGTACGTAACCGTTGTCGTATGTGAATTTTGCATACACGCTCACTACGCCTGCCTCGCGAGGCATATATGAGAACGTGAATTCCTGTTCGGCGTTTTTGTCAATTGCCACAGCCTCTGCCCCTGCCAAGATTCCATCATTGACAAACAAACGTGCGGTGTATGAGCCTGCCTCTTTGGCAATTCCATTGAGCAGCTTGACAGTGGCGGTATAGGCAGTGTTGACCTCACCGGTTTCCGGGATGTTGAACGATGATATTTTGAAGCCTTCGGCACTTTCAAGTGCCACATCCTTGACAATCGACTCTCCGTTGAAAGCCACAGTCTCTGTCTTTTCAAAGTAGCCGTCCTTGGTGACGGTCATTGTATACTCCAAATTGTCTTGATAAACAGGGAATGTGTATTTTCCTTCTGCGTCGGTTGTTCCCGAATATTCAACAATGCCCGAAGCAATCTTCACTTCCGCGTCGGCAACTGGAGCGCCGTTGGCTGTAACCGTTCCGCTAAGGGAGGTTGCTTCCTTGTCGATATGCAGATAGACCACTGGAAGATCTGCCGTTCTGTATTCGTCTTCTTCATCCAACGGGCTGTCGCTGCTGCGGTAGATTGCCATATTCTTCCTGTTTCCGTCCACTTCAAAGTTTGTGGCGATATATGTCGTACTGCGTGACTGCACTATAATGCGCAGGTTGCCGCCGGTGTAGACAAATGGTGTCGATGAGAAATCAAGGTCGAATATCGGCATATGGTTTTTGCTGTCACCGATTGAGCCGAGAACAATGTTAGGATTGCTGTACACCTTTGTCATTCCCTCGGTTGAGTGAGGTGCGGAGGCATCGGGTGCGGCGTCGGTGGTGTTCTCCATCCACACTTCAAGCGACAACGGCAATTCTTTTGCCGATTTGTAGCCCTTGAACGTAAGACCCTTGATGGCTGTGCCTTCTGCCAATCCAATCACATCCTGCGTGTAGATAATCTCAGAGTCTGAGTTTCTGTAGTTCAATCGTGCCGGCACATAGGTACCGGTTGTAGTCACTGTGCCCACCTGCTTGCTTCCGCTCGGTATTTCCTGAGCCACGACAAGGCTGGCGGATACCTCTGCGGTCGCTGTGCCTTCAACGGCAATCTTTGTGGCGAATGTGCCTGCCTCGCGAAGCGGTACGTTGAACGAAACCGATGTGGATGCGCCTGAAGCCAACGCCGGCAGTGCCTGCGTCTGCATCGCTGTCTCTCCAAAATAAAGTTTGGCTGTGAGCTCGCCTTCGGCGATGTCGGCTGAGCCGACATTGGCGATTGTGGCTGATGCGGTGTAGGCGTGGTTGACAACGCCTTCCTCAGGCATCACAACGCTGCTGACAAGCAACTCGTGCTCGGGAATGGCAAGCACAGTGCCGCCGACGATTGAGCCTATACGGGAATAACCCGCCTCGAATGCCACATACCAGTCTCCTGCAGGGATGGCTGGCGTGAACGATTTATACTTGAACACGTCGATATACGAATACGATGAGCCGTATTTGTCTGCCGAGAATTTGTTTGCTTCATCGCTGGCATCTTCGCTGATGGACTGCGCCAACGTCCAGTTGACACGGTCGGCAGAATAGTATACGTTCAATTTGGAACTGCTGCCACGCTTAGCCGCAGTGAATGTCAAAGACTCTCCTTCTCCAAGACGAATCTTTGGAAGTACAAACTTGGTCATCGGAGTGACGCTGCTGTTGACGGCGCTGTAGTTGCCGTCTCCGTTGGTGTATTTGTCAACTGTCCACGAATTACCTTCTACGTAAGTGCCTGCCGGGAATTTACCGTCGGCAAACGTAACATAAAGTTTCGACGGGTCGACAATCGTACCGCTGACCGGCAGCGTGATTGCCGTGCCTTGTCCGTCGGCTGGAGTGACCACAATATCACCGCTGCGGCTGCCCAAAACCGAGGCGTCCATCGTTACGGTCAGCAACAATTTTTCGTGAGCCCTCACTACAAACGGTGTAGTAAGCGTCTCTGCCACATCTTCATCCTTGATCGAATAGGTAAAGCCTTCCGGCACGGTGATGCTGTTGATGGTAAGAGGCGCGGCACCTTTGGTGTTGCGGATGTTGTATTCTTTATCCACGCTGGACTGGCTGATGCCGAAATCCTGCAGCGTGCCGTTGCTGATGACGTCGAAACTTGTCGTTGTCACCGAGAAGTCAGGCTTATAGGCATAAATATCCACCCAGCCGCCGTAGCTGCTCGACCCCGTGATGTTTTCCCTTACGTCGAAACGTGAACGTGCGCTTTCTGTCACAGGGATGACGGCGTTGAGCTCGATAAAGTCTGACGTTTCGCCTGGCTGAAGAGCCACCGCTATAGGCTGCGTATATACTTCCGTATCGGCTGCACTGCCGGTATTCTTACGCACGATGCTCAACGAGTAGTTTTCATCACCTGGATTAAGCGCAATATCGCCGTTGTTTTTAACCTTTACATTCATCTTCAGCGTAATATTGCCGTCGGCATCGGCATCGGCGGTCGCGCCCGACATCAATTTGACCAAAGACACATTCAATTCCTTGCGCAACTCGATGACGGCACTCGCTGCCGCAAACTCATCGATACTCACGTCGTCGCCACAAATGCCGATACGCGTGTCGGCGGCGACTTCAGGAATATCTACCTTGGTCCATTCCGTCTCGCTCAATTCCGGCACCGTAACATCATACTTTGCGCCTCTGACATATTTCTTTGTCGATGCATTGTAAGAACAAGTGTAGAACGTTATCGTACCGCTCGACTTGTTCTTTTTCACATAGATGCTCGCATCGCCGGTAATCGGTGGCGTGACAAGCATATCAGCGACTGTTCCTTGATCCCAGGATCCGTCACCAATGGTTTGTGACCCAATGTACAGATAGGCGCCGTTGTCGCCATATCCGCCTGACTCCTTAAGTTGGTAATCGACATAATAGAAGTCGCCATAACCGTCATAGCCTTCCACTACATGACCCCAACCTGCTGGCGCAAAATCGGTCGACGATGTAGAAAGCCCCTCAAAATTGTAAGTGTAGGGACTCACAACATCCGCCCGTGCCATGGAAAAGCCCATAGACAACGCCAACATTGTGAATAATAATGTAAACTTTCTCATAAAAATATATTTGATTTAGTGTTTTGTCCTTTTATTTTCACTGCAAATATATACAATTTAACAGCAAAACACTAATTTTTCCGACATTTTTTCATAAAAACATTTAATTGAAAGATAAATCATAGAAAAAATAACGGGAAGCCATAACTTCAAAACAATCCCCACAAGAATAATTCTGCATAAAAACCTCCTGCCAACCATCGACATCCCCCATTGAAAAAACCATTCCCCTTTGGTATGCGCCAACGGTGCGGTGCATCGCAAAAAACCACCATCCATCGGCATGCGCCAACGTGCGGTGCATCACAAAAACCGCCGAAGTGCGGTTTAATATGTTAGCACGGGGTTGGCTCGCCTACCCCGTGACACCAGTGGCACACGCAACTACCGCCGAAGTGCGGTTGTAGAGAGATGTTGCGCAGAGGGAAAACCGCTGAAGTGCGGTTTCATACGTTAGCACGGGGTTGGCTTGCCTACCCCGTGACACCGGCGGCGCACGCAACTACCGCCGAAGTGCGGTTGTAGAAATACCATCGCCACATCGGCATCGTCGCGGAGCGACGGCACTTTTCCGTAACCCGGTACGCGGAGCGAAGCGGATGCGTG
>ENA-UEQL01001819-UEQL01001819.1-human-gut-metagenome-genome-assembly--contig:-NODE-1819-length-14611-cov-6.749209_pt1 | contig 14611 bp, 15 predicted proteins | sample MGYA00242905_ERZ507926 | MGnify/ENA primary metagenome ERZ507926 (study PRJEB26167, sample SAMN06115531) | human gut metagenome | host: Homo sapiens | place: China:Henan | collected 2015-09-09...
ATCCTGGACGGCGTGGATTATCTCCATCATCGTGGCGTGCTCCATAATGACATCAAGCCGTCAAATATAGTGGTAAACCCTCATGGAGCGGCCCGTATCATAGACTTCGGCCTTTCCATCAGCGACGATTCCGTCTATAAAGGCTGCATGGGAGGTTCTCCGGGGTATTCCGCCCCTGAGATATGTTCATTTCCGCAATTCCCTCCCTGCGGACCAGCGCCTTGCTTGCGAAGAAATCTTCGCCGAGCAGTCCGCTGTGCTGGATTCTATTCTGCTCTCCATGTCGGTAGCACCGGGACGTTAGTCCGAGAAATATTCTACGACATTGGAACTGTTCAGGAACAGCATGAAATAAGGTGCGTTTCCTATTCCGGAAGTAGGGCCAAAAAGGGCTATCTATAAACGGAATATTATGGTTTTCTTTGTAGAAACATTTTGCGATGAAGATTTTCGCGTGGTGCTGTGGAAGTTAATGAAAAAATGCTTACATTTGTTCGGGTTCGGGAATGTCCCGGATCTGACATATGATTAAGCGTTTGCTTTGATTCTATTCGCATTGAACCTAGGAAATTCAAGTTGTCGAAGAGTAGAACAGGCAGACGCCCGCCGGTTTATGCGGGCGTCACTTGTTTTTCGACGGCTTTCCTAGGGCCTAATGCGAGCAGGTGATTGCCCGCATTTTTTGTGTGAATAAGTTAAATACGATATTCGATAGAATGTTTTATTTGCAAAAGCAGAGATGAAAATTATTTTAACCATAATAGGTCTTGTACTATGCGTGTTCTTCATGAAATCGATTGTCCGCATCATAGTGTGGCTGTTCGATTTTCTCATAAGGAATTTTATCTATGTGATTATCATAGTCGTGCTTGTCGTATGTCTTCTCAAAGGGTGTAGTGGGGCTTAATGAATGAAATTATGAGTAACAGTTCGAGTTGTGAAACGGAAGTTCGTTCTGGCCAGAAACTCAGTCACAAAAGTGGCAGTGCGATAATGGTTGTCAATGATTGTCTGTTTTGTGGAATTGAGGAACTTTTACTAATTGATTAATATGTAATATCAGTAAAGTAAAGAAGGGGAAACCGAAAACCATAAAAAGTAGGTGATATATTATGAACAAGAAAGACATTTTAACAGATCTTGTAAAGGTAAGTCAGACAATTCTTCTGGTAGGTAAGCCTGGTTTCGGACTAAAGGAGGCTGTGAAGGAGGTTGCGGAAGCAGCTGGGGTTAAGTTCATTTCCGCATATGCGTGCGATCCAAATGCGTGGCATTGTTATATATCTAAATATGATACTGAACGATACCCTCGTTGGACGATCGATGCTGTAAACAATCCGGATAATCAATACTTGTTGTTCTTAGATGATATCCAGGAGTGTCTGGATTCAGAATATTCCAAACTCTGTAAATTAGTCGAACAGGGGATTATAGGAAACATGACCCTTAAGAATGTGAGGGTATGCGCTGCATACAATGAGTACGACGAGAAACCTCGCAAGAAATTATCCGAGTTCGGCTTTTTCCAGAATATTATAAATGTTAGTCTGTCTTAAACGACATAAAACATGCAGAAACTATCAATACTCAGTCGTTCATTATCGAAGATAAAGCATAAAAGATATGAGTTATATGTTTTGTCTCGCATCGTTCACCTGCTGAATGACCCTGGAATAAAATATAACTTTCAGCAATATGCACATCGTGATGGGGATAAATTCGCACTTATAGACCTTTATTTGCCTCAATTTAAGATAGCAATTGAGGTTGATGAGGCCTATCACAAAACTCAGTTGACAGCCGACGAGATTCGGCAACGAGAGATAGAGACCAATATTAAAATAGAACATACTATACGAATTGACTGTTCGAAGGGTATTGATGAGGTTAACGGGGAAGTTGACAAATGTGTACGCCAGATAAAAGAAGCTAGAGAAGACGCTAAAAAAAGAGGGAAGTACATAGAATGGGATGGCTTAAGTGGCTATGAGCACTATCGCCAATCAGGCTATTTACGACTCAGCGATGACCAAGAACTTTCATCTCCAACGGAGATTTGCAACATTTTTGGTATTCTGAACGCACCGCAGCGTGGTTCTGTAGTGTGGTATAATGACAATGGGGATCCATATCGTATATGGTGGCCAAGAGAGAATTGCGAGGAGGCCGGGGATTGGTATAACAAGATGAAGGACGACGATACTATTGAAGAATATTGTCGTAAAGAGGAGTATACAGATAAGCATGGCAACGAACATAAGAGCCCTCGTAAGGAACACATCGACAAGGTAGCAGCAGAAGATCTTGATCGTATAGTTTTCTATGCAAGACGCAATATACTCAACGAGAGATTGTATCGCTATGTAGGTGTGTTTCAACTGGATCTGGAAGCAAGTTATAAGGATCAGAAATGTGTTTGGAAACTCAACAAGGATCTGAGCGCTGAATTCAAACTACCAGAGTGGGAGATGGTCGAAGAAGATGTTGCTCTAAAATCTTTGAACGAAACACTGGAAATTTTAAGCGAACTAGACGAAATCAAAAACCAGACTGACAAGTGGCGCACATACTTCAATGAGAATGAATTGGATCAAATTGAAACTAATGTTAAAAAGGCGATGAAGCAATTGAAGACTTGGTGCAAGAGCAAAACCGATGTTGATCTGCTAAAACCACATCTTATACCACTATGTGCGATTAAGGATGACAGAGAGCAATATGATGCCTATATTCGGAACGAGATTCTACCAGAGTGGATACGGCTACAAAGTTTGTATAAAAGCGATCGGAAGCAGAAGGAACTAAAGGCCAAGACTAAAAATAAAAAGAAATAGAACAGAAAGAACAATCTGGATTAAGATATTTGATTTGGTACTTTATCACGAACTTTCACACGGGCTGATGGATGTTGAATGATATGGAAAAATATAGGAGCATCAACTTGAAATGCTGAGAAAAGTTTATGAAACATGGAGAGGTCTTCGCTCGTTATCATGCATTGGAAGCCTTGTCCCAGATGGTTGGATCTGAGATTAGATGTATCAAAATAAACTTTATGAGTAGCATGTGGGACTACAAATTTTCAAAAAGTCGTTAGGTTCAAAAGAACAGTTTCATATTAATTTCTGATAAAAAGATGAGTATTTACTATCGTTCTTGCAAGAAAACAACAGCCAATTCTACAGAGTTTTTTGTAGATGATGCCACGGAACAAGCGTTCCCTAAGGATGGCTTTGCCTTTGGTACATTAAGTGGCAATTCTGTTGAACTCCCTGCTTTAGTTAGTTTCGACAATGTAAAGGGACTCTGTTTTCTGTACAATGATCGAAATAGTAAGCGTGAGGTAAGTAATTGCTTAGAACGATTAGTGTGGCGAATTGCAGTTTCTGTCCCGGCTAATCTCTGTCGTTTTCTCATCTTTAATGGTGGTGATCCAGGCGAAGACATGAACACTCTTCCTTTGTTAAACGATAAACTCTTCGATTGTGGCGAAAAAGGGGTCTTCTTCGTTGGAGATGAGAAAACTTTTAATTCAAAGATTGATAAACTCATAGGTGAGGTGATGGAAAGGATGTCGATTATCAATCTTCAAGGCTGTTCGACTCTAGCGGAATTGAATACATCATTAGGAAACCATGCTGAAATTCCATATAAGTTTCTTATCCTTGCAGACTTTCCGCACGATATGAGTGTGGACACTATGGAAAAAATATCTCGTCTGGTCAGAGTGGGTAGTTCTGCTGGAGTTTATACTATAATGACTTGGGATACCACAGTGGGATTTGATGATAAACATACATCTGAAAGGTTTGATCCCTCTGATTTGCTTACTAACCTTCTCATGCTGTATCCCAGTGCCAGACATTTCAAGTATCGTAACTCAGGAAATGACGACATTTTCAATTCTTATGAGCTTACACTCGATAGTGATGCAATAGATGGTAACGATCTGAATTCTTGGCGCAAGTATATTGATGATCGTGTAGATGTTGCATTTGCTCCTAAAAAGTTAGAGACTATTTCCGAAGATTTCTATGCGCTGGAGGCTAAGGACTATGATGTCTCACCTGACGAAATCTGCGTTACGGTAGGACATGATATGACCAATGGCAAGCCAGTTACAGTACAGTTTAATGCCCAAGGTCATATTCATGCTTTTATCTTAGGTCAGGCTGGATCGGGTAAGTCTGAATTGCTAAAAGATATTATAACTGCAGCAACGCTTAAGTATGCTCCTGAAGATTTAGTTCTCTACATAATGGATTTTAAGGGAACTGACTTCAGTATTTATCGCGGTCTTAAGCATACGAGAGCCGTGCTTGTTGAAAACAAAGATCCGCAAATGACATTAGCAGTGTTACGTGATCTTGAACGCGAATATGACAAGCGTGTTACTATATTCAGGAAATCGGGTGTTGATAATAACATAGATGCCTATAATCATAAAAATCCTAAAAATCGACTTCCTCATATTTTGTTTGTTGCTGATGAATGTCAGGATTTGTTTAAAAATCAGACACAGAACAGTTACCTTATGTCAATTCAGCGCGAGATAGCTAGGATTCTTGCGACGATAGCCTCAAAAGGACGAAGTCAGGGAATTCACTTACTTCTTGCGACACAACAAATTGGCGAAGTTGACATTCCGGAAGCCGTACAGAAAAACATATCAGAGTACTTTCTATTCAATTGTGATCCAGCTGATTCTGAACGGTTAGTGCCCGATAGTAGTGAACGAACGCTCATTCAGCCTATTGGTATTGCTTGTTACTACCATCGTAAGAAGTTTTGCGGCCAATTGCAGACATTCTACTCATCAACCGAAGTGCATACTGAAGCAATAAGTATGGCGCAATGTAAAGCCTCCCAATCAATTGATAATGGTAGTAAATATTTTAGCGGTACAAGTATATTTCAGCTTGATACTAACGAATTGAACGAACTCAAACAAACGATTGAGTCTTGCCCGCTATCATTTATCGGTCGAGAACTATCTCTTTCCGATAAACCGGTGGATGTGCAATTGCATAATGATTATTCGGAGAATATCCTCTTCTTTGGCGCTAATCAAAAGGAGCAGACAATTTCGGTTCTCATGAATGCGATGTTGTCACTTATGTACTCATACAAGATACTTGATACTAAGTGTGATTTTTGGGTTATAGATTGCTCAACAAATACGAGGGATAACTATAAACCACTTCTTAAGGAACTCTCCAAGCGTGGATTATGTCATATAATAGACCGCAAGAAAAGTTGTGAGTTACTCTATGACCTCGTTTCAGACATCATGAATGGATGTGCTAGACCAACGATATTGACGATAATATATCATGAACGCTGGATTGAAATGTACAAAGATTTTCCTCTAAAACAAAGGGGTCCTGAACAGAAGTCCTCAATACAGCCGTTGAGTCTGGTTGATAATCTGGGACTTAATGATATTAATTTAGGGGCCAGACTAAGTCCTGATGATATGACTTATCAGCAAGCATTAAACTTTATCCTTGCTGAAGGTCCGTTGCAAGGTGTACATGTTGTGCTGCAAGTCGACAAGCCGGCGAATATTTTATTTAAAGGCGAGTATGATGTCAATGCCACAGATAAGTTCCGCCATAAGATTATGCTTCGCTCCCAAAACAAGTATCTTATACCGATGCGCTTCAGTCAAGATATAGATGTTGAAATTTTGGGGGATACACAGGACAATCTCAGGGCCTATTACTATCCCGAGGATGAAGATCCTATACTCTTTACCCCTTATATCCTCCCAAACTTGGATTTACTTATAAATGAGATTTGATATTAATATTTTAACATTATGGCAGATAGTAGTTCAATGACCAATGTTTCTTCTGTGGAGCAGTATGGCAAAAATCTAGCAACGGTTAACCAACAGTTTGTGCAGATATTCAAGAAATTGCGCGAGCAGACGCACACAATCGGTACATCCTGGAATGACGATCAGTACAAGCGTTTTGCACAAGATTTTGATAATGACATTATGAAGCATGTTCAAGAGATTTCTGCTAAAATGGATCTCTTCTCAAAATATGTGGCCAAGATGGTTGAAATTCACCGTATGGCACAGCATCAAAAGTATTACTAATAATAACCACAGTAGCTATGGCAAATAATTACTTTGATTTTATTAACCAAAATAGCAGAACTGCTGACGATTTGACACCGGCTAGTGGTGCACAGGTGCAATTGACTTTACATGTCGATGCGGATAGTTTTCTATTTATTGACGGAGAATATACTCATGATCTTGAAGCCGGCAAACCCTTGAAGATCAGCCTCGCTGTTGGAGAGTATATATTCGAGTTTGCCGCAACTGAAAATCCCGAGGTAAAGATTGAGAAGATTGTAAACCTTGATACTGCCGGTAAGAAATATCTTGTAGTCGTCAACGAACTGAAAAAGGAGTTGGAAAAGAAAGCGTTTGTTCCTCATTTGCAGGTGCAGACCACCACGGTCTCCCTGAAAAGCGAGGAGTCTAGTCAAAGTATAAGGATTGAAGCTAATTGTGATTGGATAGTTTCGTGTAAACAGTCGTGGATTTCACTTTCGCCTATAAAGGGTGGAGAGAATAATTCCTCTTTAGAGATACTGGCAGAAGCTAACACACAACCAGAGACACGCAAGGCGACGATTAAAGTGGCGAACGAAGAATTTGGGATTTCTCAAACTATTAATGTAACTCAGGCGGCTTTAAATGTTAAGGCGGATCCTTCCCGTATTATCACCTATACAACAACAGACGGCGAGATTATAGATCTACCAGGAAGTCGGTTTGATGCTAGAATTATATCCAACACCTATATTAATGGCGAAGGTATCTTGATTTTTGATTCTCCGGTTACGAGAATTAAAGATCGTGCATTTATATTTAAACACAATTTATTGAGTATTTGTCTACCAAGTAGTGTCATCGAGATTGGCGAAAGCGCTTTCATGGATTGTGATTCGCTGCTAAGCATAGATCTTCCAAACGGGCTTTCTAAAATTGGTGATGGCGCGTTTAATAACTGTACGAATCTTATAAGCATAACTCTACCTGAGAGTGTTTTGGAGATTGGGCAGTTTGCTTTTGCCGAATGTGATAACCTTACAAATGTTAAATTGTGGGGTGCTAACACACACTTGGACGTGGGCGTTTTTGCCTGCCTCGACATAGACGCTAAACCAGTTAAACCCCAAGCAAAAACAATTCGGGCGGTCAATATGAGAGCTGACGACGCTGTGCTATATTGGCAAATACCATATCTGCTGCCTCCTGGTTCCCTCCTCGTATTTTCAGATACCACCCTCAGATACTGATAATAATCACTTGATATGACAAACGACTATCTGGAACTGGTCAAACTTAATAGCAGATTAATACCTGCTATTGAACAGGACAAAGACTCATCAACTGAGGTTGCAATTGTCACCTTACGTGTAGATGCCAATTGTATGGTATATGTTGATGGCGAACATAACTGCAATCTTAAAGCAATGGAAATTAAAAATGTGAAGATCCCTCTCGGTCATCATACCTTGCGATTTGTATCCACACAAAATGTAAATGCAAAGGTGGAACGAGTAGCTGATCTAATCAACTCTTGCAAAAAACATCTAATAATAGTTGATGACCTTCTTTCAGCTATTCAAAGAGTGGAAGAAAGACCTGCACGAAGATCCAAGGGGGCGGCTACGCGCAAAGCCAGATAAGATGCGTTAAAATTTTTTGATTTGTTACTATATTATTAGAAAAAGAGAATTTAAAGTTATGGCAACAAATTTCTTTGACCCAATTACAGGTGTCTTTGATGCTTTTCAAATCTCCCTTTACAAAAATACAAGAGAATAGTAAAATCGATTTAATGCTGATCAATAGAATATGAGACTAAAAATTACAAGAGGCAGTCAGGCTTATACTTATTCTGAAATAATGGCGGAATCTTATCCTGAACTTTGGAAACGGGCTCAGGGGCAAGTTGACAGACTGGCTGAATTGCAGGAGAAACTGCTGGACAGATTTAAAGATTTCCAAAAGCCGATGACGGACGCGGAGGCATACATATACTTCCGGTCAGTATTTGCTTTTGCGCACGAATTGTGGAATGTCCTTGAAGGTCGGTGCCTCAGCCTGGCCAGGGCTAGCAATCGTGCTGACTTTGCGGCTGAGGATGATGCTATATGTGAATTACAGTATATGTTTGGATTCTTGGATGGAGTGCCGATGGGAATCATGTGTGATGATAGTTTTGGAATACTGAATCTGAACGAGTTGCTATTGCAACATAAACCTCGAATAGATTTTGTTGTCTTCCCTCGATGCTGGCGATTTTCTGATATTGCCGGTTATTATTCTGGTCACGGGAAGCATTCGGAAGATTTGCTTGAAATAGCAGGTGCAGATGCCATACCGGAGACCGTGACAATAGGAAAACTTCTTGATGATGACACCCTGGTTCGAATCTATTGATATAATACTCGACTGATATGACTTTTGAAGATTTGAAAAGGTGTCTAATACTGCTTTCGTACGATACGGTGAGGCCGGAGGATGAAAGTCAGACATGGTACAATGTGTTGCCCTATATGTGTGAAGACGATGGCAACATTCTTATGCCGGCGCTCAAGTCGCTCAAACGCTCAAATTGCCGCATGGCAAGAAAGTCGTTCTTTCATAATATGTTCGGATTCTAAGAAATCAAATAATCGATAAAACAATGACGTTAAAAGTAAGTATGAAGGCTCTGAAGATATTCGATCTGACTAGGGGTAAGTATCCTCAAATGTATGATGGGCTTCAATATGATCTGAGCCCTATGTTAAGCTTCATTCATTCTTTTGGAGACAATCCCGATGTCGCCTCACGTTTAAGCGATATCCCGATTTTTCTGGTGGAAAGTACAATGGAAGGTGAGTATATAAGTGTTCCCGAAGAGGGTTGTAGTGTCTGCGTGCCACTGGATAAGTTATGTAGTCTATCAGGTGAAAAGTTTGATATTGACGAGTGGTTTCGATCCGAGGAAGACTCAGTGCGCAACCTAAATGAGCCGATATCTATAGTAATTAATGATCTTTTGGGCGTATATATCTACAATAGCAACAATAGACTGATGCCACGAAAGATATTCATTTGGATGGATAAGATTCAGAAAGTCGTTGATGAAAAGACTAAAGCGGGAAAATCAAAGCGAGACAACGCTGGGGCATTGTTTGATTTGGTGCTTTATCACGAACTTTCACACGGGCTGATGGATGTTGAATTATATGGAAAATTTCCTGCATCAGGTTTTACATATTCTGATTATGTGTATCGTTGTATAGAAGAAGCATATGCCAATGCTATTTCTTTGAAAACCCTTGAAAATAAAGATTCATATCTACTAAATAAGGCAAAGGTATTCATCAAGGACTTTGTACAGAATCAGGGACCGGGTTATGAAGATGGCTGGGACTTATATTTAAATGATTGTGTAAGAGCCAAGGAAGTAGAACAATGGATGTATGCAAAGGTCTTGTTCAATTCCGATGTTGCACGTGAGATAAGAAATTTTTGGAAAGAATACCCAGAGTCAATCGGTATAAAAGTTAATAATTGATGATATTAGAATCCGTTATGAAAAATAGAATTCTAAAACTTGTAAACAGTATTGAATTTCAAGAGTTGAATTCATACTACAATGAAAAGACTATATTCAGTGCTCTTAATGTTGAACGCAATGAAAATCGTCATAGTGCGTTTATTGCGTGGTGGCTGAATCCCAAATCCGAGCATGGTCTGGGAGACTTGCCGCTTAAATTATTCTTACGTCTGTTGGCGACCAAGAGACTGGGTGAGTCAACGTTTGGTATTGATGGATTTGACGGCGCTTTCTATAGCCGGGTGCTGGCTGGGAACTACAACATTGCATTGCTTGAGGATATTGAAGTCGAGAAGAATGTCGGCAAAATCTGCAATAATAATTCAAAGGACCGTATAGACATATGGACTGTTCTGGAACTGTCATACGAAGAGGATGACGATGTTATTCGCAGAATAATACCAGTAGTAATTGAAAATAAAATATACAGCGGTGAGGGCAAGAAGCAGACTCTGAGATATTTTTATGCCGCATCTTCATATCCGCAGACGGAAGGTGTGGAACAGATGCCTATGTGTGTTCTGTTGACTGTCGGCTCAAAAGATCCATCCTGCAGTCAGTTCAGCAACATTACTTATCAAGAGTTGTTGACATATGTCATAGAGCCACTTGTATCAAGTGTTGCGCCGGATAGCGTGCAATTTGTGGAGTCTTTCATTCGCAATCTTGGTCGTCCTGCACTCACTGATGACAAATATTATGGGGTGTTGGCAGTGTCGCAAAAGGAAAAGTCTATGCTTCAGAAGGTTGTTGAGAATAATAGAGAGATCTTTGATGTCGCCTTTGCATCACTATACAAAGCTGCCGAGGTCAAGAAAATCATTGGCCCAGATTCCCAAATGTCAAACATCTCCGAAAATGACATCCATATTCTCCGTATGCTTTGGGATGCCAACGAGGTGGTCTTCAAGGCTGTATTGTATCACCTTTATGGCGAGCAGCATAAGGCCAAGTTAGACAAACTCTTCAAGTCCACAAATAGAGACACAAGCAAGTTTAAGGTGTCATACAATGGTGGTGAGATATTCCCTGGGAAGCGTCTGTCAAAGGCAATGACTGCGTGCGCAATATTCAAAGCATATCTTAAGCAGTATCCTGCTACAACTTTGAAGCAGCTGCAGGATGCTTTCCCGTGCAAAGAACTTAATGACTACTACTATGACCGTTACTACAATGATCTGTTCTATGAGTATCCTACTGGAATTTTTGATGAAGGAGGATATGAGTCGCTTCGTCATACAGGCGGTAAAGATACGGGACGTTTAGCTCGCGCCATGTGGGATTTTTACATTAAAGATGATCTCTTGTTGCCAATAGAGAATGGTAATAAAAAGGCTATGTGCGTAAAGATGTGGCGTAAAGGCGACTTCGATAAACTGATTGAGTTTGTCCGCACCAAAGGCTTCGATAAGTTTATTACAATCGAGGTGTGTTAAGATATGAGCAGTTCATGGGGTTTGACCGAAATAGTTCTGGAAGGTGAGGCGGCAAATGATGTATATGCCTTTCTTAGCCATGCCAAAGAGGAATGCGCGAGCGAGGCTGAAGACGTAGTGATGAAACATAAGGGAAAACCAGATATGGAAGCGGCCTCTTCAGATGTCGTGACGGAACTTCTGAGAGAGTATCACGGAGCGGAGTTCACTGAGTCGGAGATGGAGAATGATTCTGTAGGATGCATCAGTCGGATATTGGAAGACCTCAGGGCAGGAAAGGACGCAGACAACTTTACTGTGATGTCGGCTATGTTTGACAGGACGGCTCATCAGGAAGAATACCTCGCTTTGCTCAAGCCTGAAGATATGAAGTGGCTTATGATGTCCGGAATGCCGGAGGCGAAATGTATCCTGCTTGCCGGAATGAGGTACAGCTGGCGTTCTTGGCAGGAAGTGTTCAAAGATGAGACGACCGGAGAGGAAAAACAGGTGGTCCGGACAGAAAAGCTTGATTCGCCTGTGTTTGAGAGAGTCAGGTGCAATGTCGAGAAAATGCTGGAAGCGGTCTGTCTGGAGGGAACGGTCACACACGAACTGGTGGGCATAGTGTGGTTCCTGAGGCACTATGCAGGATATGATTGTATACAGGATTTGAAAATATATAACTCAAAACACATATGGCGGTAATGGAGAATTCGAAGAAAACTGTTTATATCGATCTGGATAATACCCTGGCGGATTATTTGGGGATGTGCGACCAGATGCACATAAGTCCTGCCGAGGCAAAGCATACTATTGGATTTTTCAGGAAGTTAAGGCCTATGCCGGGGGCTGTGGAGTCATATGAAAAGTTGAACGAACATTTTAATGTATATATTCTGTCGACCGGCCCATGGAGCAATCCTCATTCGTTGTGCGAGAAGGTGGAATGGGTGAAGGAATACTTGCCGTCAGCGTATAAGAACATCATATTCAGCCATCACAAGGATCTCTGCAGAGGTGACTATCTGATTGATGATTCCGAAAAGAATGGCGCAAAGGAGTTTGCCGGCACCCATGTAAAGATCCATTCTCCGGAATTTCCAGACTGGGACAGCGTCATACGGTTTATGTTCGAAAAGGAGAATATATGATAAAGATTCTTTATGTCCACGGCTATAAGGGGGACAAATACGGGTCTTCTTTTCAGAGTCTGGTAAAATATGCGGGTGCTTTTGGTGCGAAAGGATATTCCCTGCTACGGAGGTCCGTGAGTGTTATAGGGAGCTCGGAAACGGGCTCACTGCAATCTGTCCTTATTGCGGGATTGATGCCGTGCTGGCTGATGCCTCAGGTGTAGAGGTCTCTCCGGAATTTCTCCACAAGATGCATAAAGCCTGGTTTGGATGATATGAATCTGATTGAGTTATATGATGGTTGGCTTGAGAATATCTCATTTGTTCCGGATATAGAAGTCAAGACTGCACAGCTTCAGAAATATATAAATGAGATTGAACGAGATATCGTGTCGCGAGAGCAAGGTGAGCACCATATTCTGGAATCGCTGTTGAGGTTGAGATGCCTGGCTTTGAATTGTATGTTCGAGATTCATTGTACTGACAGAGAGGTCGAGCGTTTTGCCGCAGTCAATGAGAGGCTTTACAACCTGACTCGTCATATGTATGAGAGAACGGATATGCTCAATGACTTCATAAAGTCTATGCCGTTACATGAAGAGGATGATGATATCATGGTGAATGCGTATCTAAGATTATGGGATGACGCAGGTTCGTCTGTTCTTGAATTTGATGACGACGACTTTTATGGTTCATATTTCGCAGGAATGATAGACTTGCTACTGATGATGGATTCTGATTATATCCATATAGAAGACATAATGAGCCGAACGCATATTGAGGATAGAGTGCTGATAATTGACGACAGAGTGAGAAATCGGATTATGGATGATGGCCAATCCTGGAACGAAGGAGTCCTGAAAAATCCAAAATTTTCCCATCTTGTCATCTGCCATGCTGTCCATAATATCTGTGAACATAAGAATTTTTCGATACCGGACCTCCTGCGGATGAATACATTCGAAGTGACCGTGGAAATGAAGATTCAGCATATATCTGGAGGAAGAACTCAATAAAGGCGAAAGATAGAGAAGGATTATCAGATCTTCCTGCCACCGACCTCAAAGGTCATTGCCATTTCATCAGTATCGTTCTTGTCTGTGAGAAGAACTTCCTGGCGCACGAAGGATGGAAGTCATGCTGGCGAGGATAGATAGCCACGATCATAACTGAAGTGCTAGCCTTCCTCGTCTTCCCGCAGTACACCACAGAATACTCCAGTCTTGTAAACTTTACACAGTTTCATATTTATTCAGCCTTTACGGGTCCAAGGCATTCGCCAAACAATCTAAGGACATCATTCACCTTGTCCATCTGCAGAGTCTTCTTCCCCTGCTCCAGATCTCTCACGAAATGAATGCCGACACCGGCTCTGTCAGCCAGTTCCTGCTGTGTAAGATTCTCCTGCTTGCGCAGGCTCTTCACATGTTCAGATAAAGTCATATTATACTCTTTTGAGTACAAAGATAGAAATATTTTGCAGAACTATACGCTTGAAAGTATAAAATTCTGATTCAAAGTATTAAGTAGCCTTGTTCGGGTATAAATTCATTTCCTACCCTTCCGTGTTTACTTTTATGAGAGCAACACTTTTAATTCCACCATCCAGGGCCCCAGCCGCCATTTGCCCAGAGTTTAGCCTTAGAGTCGATACCGTGCCTGCGGATATGACCTCGTGAATCACCGTAACGCCTTTATTCTTCTTTGCAATTCCGGATAAAGAACTCTTCAAATAAAAGGATCTTCTCTCCTGCGTTTACATTAAACAGGAGATGCTCAAAGTCGCGTTTCTTAACATTAAGGTCTATCGTCTTGAGTTTATTGAGAATAGCCTTCTTTAATTCATCCGGAGTGTTAATTCCCACTTTAGCTGAGAGAAACTCGTAAGATGGCTTAGTCTGCTGCATAAGGAACATCGTGTCGTAGAAATCTCGTCCCTTCGCTCTTGCAAGGAGTGCAGAAAGTTTCATACTCAACAACACTGAATCGGGAGGAACTGGCAGCGGGAAGAAGAAACCGCAACGCTGAACGTGTTTCTTCTCAATGGGGTAATTTACGCCTTGATCCTGTGCTTCTATCTTTATAAGGAATCGCTCATCTCGATGTCCGGTAAGGCCTAATTCAAACAGAAACTCAGGGAAGTAGATATTTCGGCGAAACGCGCTGAGTTTAGGATTTGCCTTATCACGTGCCTCTACATTAATGCCCGATCGATGAAGAAAAGTAAGCACCCCATCGGTCATCTCCTTAAACTCATCATCAGTTAAGTCTTTGCAGTCAAAGTCTAGGTCTTCCGAGAAACGGTCAATACCCTTGATAAGGCGGAGGTTCGTCCCACCGATAAACGCTAACTTACTGATATAAGGACTTGTAGCCAGATAATCCAGCACCATCAGTTGCACATATTCCTTCAGTATAT
>ENA-UEQL01001825-UEQL01001825.1-human-gut-metagenome-genome-assembly--contig:-NODE-1825-length-14570-cov-4.321535_pt1 | contig 14570 bp, 18 predicted proteins | sample MGYA00242905_ERZ507926 | MGnify/ENA primary metagenome ERZ507926 (study PRJEB26167, sample SAMN06115531) | human gut metagenome | host: Homo sapiens | place: China:Henan | collected 2015-09-09...
CAGCGCGTTCATGCCGAGGCCCTTGCAGCCGCCTGCGCCGGGGATCAGAATGACCGCCGGGGTAACGCTGGACGCAAACTTTTCGATCTGCGCATGCAGCGCCTCAGCATACGTCTCGGTCACATAGATGATCGCGTATGCGTCGGATTGCCTTGTGAGGCGGTGGAAGACCTCCGCCGCTTCCTCGGCGGAGTCCACGGGGAACACGGCGAGGCCCAGAGCCGCAAAGCCCATGACGCTCTCGCGTTCGCCCAGAACTGCGATTTTATACATACCGCTCACCTCGCTCATTGATACAGATCCCGCAGCCGTGCGCGGATCGTGTCGGCGGGCAGCCCCGCCTGCAGGCTGCTTATGATCATGCGGGCCGCTGAAATTTCATTTTCCAGCGCACAGAGATAGGCGATGACGACCTGCTCCCCGAATACGACCGACTTTGCCTTGGCGAAATACGCTGTGAGCGTGTTGTCGCACAGCCGTTCAAACGCGGTCAGAGAGCCAGACTGCGACTCGTCGCCCGCCTGCGCGGCGGCGAAGAGCGCAGTGTTCGCAAACAGCGGCGCAAACGGCTCGTCCTGCGCAAGCACCTGGCAGATCTCCTCCGCCGGAACGCTCCCGCCGGGAACGAGGACGCTCTTTAAAAACGCAGCGTCCTTGTGCATACGCCGTGCACGCACGGCGGCGCGCAGATTCGCGCTGTCCGATTGCAGCTGCGCATAGCCCATCAGGAACGCGCTTCCGACCTGCGCGGCGGTTTCGTGATACTCGGCAAAATACGCGCGGTCGAGGATCAGATCGGCCAGCTGCGGGTCGGCGCTTCTCGAAAGCGCGTCGCGCGCAGTCTGCATCGCGGTCAGAACGGCCTGCGGGACGCTTCCGGACTCGCCGGTTTCATAGGCAGTTTTGAGCGTCTGCGCGTCTGCGCGGCCAGCGCCGGAGAGCAGGGGAGCCGGGTCTATCCCGACGGCCTCGGCCTTGACGATCGTCTTGGCGTTGTGATAATCATAGCGCATGCGGAACAGCGCCACAACGCCGTCCTTCGGCGCAAGCGCCTCCACCTCGGAAAACACGGCGGCGCGCCGGTCGCTCAGCGCCTTGTCAAGCCCGACAGCCAGCACATCGGCATAGCCGCAGCTCTCCAGGATCCGCGCCGCCTCCTGCACGGAGGAGCCGAGCATCCGCCCGGCCTTCTCCGCGTTGAGCAGCTGCGGCTCCTTTGCGCGCAGATACGCCGAAATAAACAGATACTCCGTGTCCTTGCACGCTTTTACTTTCTTTTTTTGTTCCGTCACGTCAGCCTCCCGGCCTCAGCCAAACAAGCAGGCCGCAACCTTGCCGGAAAGCGCGGGCCGCAGGCCGCTTATCATTGTGCCGATCGAGCAGTTCGTCTCGACCAGCCCGTCCTTCAGCACCACGCCGCCGCGCATCGGCCGCGTTTCGGCGGAAAGCGTCAGCTTTGCTGCCTTCCCGGCCTTCTGGAGCAGCGCGTTCGCCTGCTCCACGACGGCCTGTCCGACCCGTTCGCGGTCCTCTGCGCAGAAGATCAGCTCCTCGCTGCCGGACGCGCTTGCCCGTGCGGCAAGCTGCGCGCAGAGCTTCGTATACTCCGCCGTGGGGAGCGAGAGAAGCTGCTGCTCCGCCTGCCGGAAGGCGGCGTCGACGAGCGCCTGCTTCGTTTCGAGCAGCTGCCGCCGCGCGGCCATCCGGGCCGCGCCCTGATCGCGTTCGAGCTGCTTATCGGCCTCGGCCTGTGCTTCCGCCGTCAGCCGCTGCTGCTCAAGCTCGATCCTGCGGTCATAGTCCGCGCGGATCTGCGCCGCCTTTTCCTCGGCCTGCGCGCGGATCGCGGCGGCCTCGGTCTCAGCGTCGGCAAGGATGCGCGCGGAAATTTTTTCAATTCCGTTCATTGCTTCACCCTCTTCTGCGGGGTTACTTGCTGATATTGATGATCATCAGCATGGAGGCCAGCAGGGAAAGGATCGCGTAGAACTCGACCGTGACGCACAGCACCATGCCCTTGGACCAGTGGTCGGGCTTCTTGGCCAGCAGATTGATGGACGCGCAGGCCACGCGGCCCTGTGCGATGGCGGAGATCATGCCGCCGAGCGCCATGGGCAGGCAGGCGACAAAGTACTGCAGGCCCTGCGTGATGGTCAGGTCAGGCAGCGAGCCGGACAGAAGACCCATGCGGAAGATGGCGAAGAACCACACGACGAGGCCGTACAGACCCTGCGTGCCGGGGATGACCTGCAGGATCAGGACCTTGCCGAACTTGGCCGGATCCTCGCACAGCAGACCTGCGCCCGCCTCACCGGTCATGCCGGTGCCCTTTGCCGAACCGATGGCGCACAGCGCCGCCGCGAGACCTGCGCCCAGAAGCGCCAGAGCCAGACCGCCGAATGCATCAAAAAAAGCTTGCATGATGATGTTTCCTCCTTAAGATTGAATGTCTACGTATTTGGTGTTGATCGCAAGGGGTTCAAACGGCTTGCCGCCGTCCTGATAGAATTTTCCGAAGTATTCCAGACACTGCAGACGCAGGTCATGGACATAGCAGCTGAGCAGGTTCAGCGCGAAGTTGAGGCCGTTGCCCAGCGCGGATATGATGAGGAAGATCACGACGTTCCCCGGGATCGCGCCGAGCGTATTGAAGACCGAGGCGATGACGGAGCCCGCCAGCATCAGGGTCATCAGACGCGAATAGGAGAGGATATCGCCGAAGTAGCCCGTCACATGGTTGTAGACGGAGCCGAAAATCGCCGTCACCTTGCCGAAGCCCTTCGCGCTCCAGCCGGAGCCGACCACGACCATGCCGATGCCGACGTACAAAACGATGTTTGTCACGCCAAGCGCCATGCACGCGATGCCTGCGAACACGACCCACCAGGTCAGCTCTTCCCAGACGGCGTCCATGATCTCGCCCTTCTTGAGCTTTTCAACGAAGCTGATGGCCATGCCGGTCACGATCTGGACAAAGCCGAGCGCCATGGCGCCGATGAGGATCGTGATCGTGTCGTCAAGCGGGGTGAAGAGCGAGGGGAGCGCCTTGAACGTCGTATTGGGGTTGATGATCCCCGCCAGCTGCGGCAGGAAATCGCCGAAGAAGCCGCCCGTCAGCGCGCCCATGATAAATGTGCTGATGCCGCAGGAGAACATGAGGCCGAACATCTGTCCGCTCGTGCCCTTGGGCCGGGACTTTTTCGTGATGATGATGGAAGCCAGGATCATCAGAAGCCCGTAGCCCATATCTGCCATCATGATGCCGTAGAACAAAATGAAGAACGGTGCCATGAGGGGGTTCGGGTCCACGCCGTCGTAGGCCGGCAGCGAGTACATCTCCGTGACCATGTTGAGCGGCCACGTCAGCTTGTTGTTCTTGAGCTTGACCGGCACGTCGGGGTACTCCTCCGGCGCCGGGTCCGTCAGCTCCCACGCGCAGCAGAAGCCGGAGAGCAGCGCCTCGAGCTTTCCCACGTCCTCGCACGGCACCCAGCCGCCCAGGCAGAAGGTCTTCTCGGAGTGTACCAGCCGGTCGGCCGCCTGCGCCTTGGAGATCTCCTGCGTGCAGCGGTCAAAGGCCAGCTGCAGCGCGGACTTCTGTTCAGCAAATGCGGTCAGCTCCGCAAGCTTTTCGGCGTCCTGCTGTTCGCAGGCGGCAATGGCCTCGTCGGTCCGGCGGATATTCTCCGCCGCCGTGCCCTGCACGCCGTCAAACGTGGTCAGGGCGAAGCCCGCCTCACGCAGTGCCGCGCCCACGGCCTCCGCCGCACATTTGTGGACGAAGACGAGCAGATACAGGCTCTGCTGGTCGGCGCTGATCTGCTCGAGCTGCACTTCATCCGCCGCTTCAAAGACTCTGGCGCGCAGCGCCTCCAAGTCTGTCTGCGCCGGGACGGTGCCGAGCAGGATGCGCGTGTGCTGCGTCCCGAGAGTCTCCAGCGGGAGCGGCAGCTGCTGCCACGGCACGAAGCTCTCTCGCACGGCTGTCAGCCTGCTTTTTTCCGCAGCCAGGCGGCTGCGCGCGTCCTGCGCGTCCAGAACGGCCTGGGCCGTGTCCAGCGCGGCGGCATAGGCCTCGTCGCTGAACAGCTCGCCGATGGTCTTCTCCGGCCGGGCGGCAAACAGACCGCCCTTTTGGGTTTCATAGTGTTTGAGGGTCTCCAGTGCGGATGTGAGCCGGGCGGACGTGCGGAGCAGCGCATCCGCGCTTTTCCCGTCTCCGGCACAGAACACCTGCACCCCCTGCGTATCCGTCAGCGCACACGGCGCGCCGATCTCGACGCTGCCGAGCAGCTGCAGCTGGCGGATCAGCTGCGTCTGCTCCTCCGAAACGCCGCAGATCCGCAGCTTTTTCATTTTTAAGATTGCCATTCGCTGTCCCAGATCCTCTCTACGATCATTGACGCAGCCGCGTCAGCGTGGCTTTTCGCCGCCTGTTCCAGCGCCGCGCACTGCTCTGCCGTGGTTTTGTTCAGCTCGGCGCTGAACGCCTGTGCCTGTTCGTCTGCCAACCGCTTTGCCTCGCGCAGCTGTTCCTGCGCGCCGGCGGATACGGCCAGCAGACGCGCCGCGCCGTCTTTTTCCGCCTGCGCGGCAAGATCCGCAGCCTGCTGGCGGGCCTGCTCGCAGCACGCGCGGGCCTGCTTTTCCGCTGCAGAGATCACATCGATTTCCTGCATTGCCAATTCTCTCACCTCCCGGATGGCACACACGGCGCTGCTTTCTATAAAAGCAAACGCCGCAGTTCCAAATCAAAAATTACATGGTTTATATCTATTTTCATGTACTGGCGTCAGTTGACAAGGGCACACATGGTTTTCCCGGTCCTGGACAGCAGCTGGCGTCGTTATCCTCGTTGATGGGTGTCAGCCCATCTGCCTCGTCTGCCTTGCCAGCCGCCGTCCATGCTCCGGGAAAATTCGAAGACCCGCCGGGCGCTCCGGCGCGTTTTTCGCAAGGCAGAGGACGCAGGGGCCTGACATCATACCGTCAGGTCTGCCGAGGCCCGTTCCTTTGGGCCGAGGCCTTGCTAGCGCCTGTCAAGGACGATAACGCAGCGAAAGGCGGGCCGGAACGTCCTGCGGGCATGTGTGCTCTTGTTAACTGACGCCAGCGTACTTATCTTATTCAGTCTATCATAGCCGTTGAGATTCCGCAATAGATTTTCGATACAAAATGTCTGATTTCGCTTTTCCCGAAAAAATGCGTTTCATTGCTGGCATTTCTCCAAAACATGCGATATAATAAATAATCGAGCGCATAGGAGGGTTTGCCATGGAATCGTATCTGAGCGGCTACTGCCGCACCATCGACGCCTCGCGCATGGTCCTCGTGGAGGACGGCGAGGCCGACTGCGACTACGAGCGCTGCGATTACCGGGACGTCTGTCCGATCGGCCGGCAGATTGCCGGACTTCTGGAGCATGGGGAGGAGCAAGCATGAATATCTGCCTGTACGGGGCCTCGAGCCCGGAGATCGATCCTGTTTATCTGGACGCCGCTTATGCCTTCGGCCGCCTGCTCGCGCAGCATGGGCACACGCTCGTCTACGGCGGCGGAGCGCAGGGCGTGATGGGCGCCGCGGCCCGCGGCGCATATGAAGCGGGCGGGAAGATCACCGGCATCGCGCCGACGTTTCTGCAGGTGGACGGCATTTTGTTCGACCACTGCACCGAATTTCTCCTGACCGACACCATGGCCGAGCGCAAGACCGCTATGATCGCCCATGCGGACGCGTTCGTCATGGCCCCGGGCGGCTTCGGCACGCTGGAGGAATTTTTTGAGGTACTGACGCTCAAGCAGCTGGGGCGGCACAACCCGGCCGTCGCCGTGCTCAATACCGGCGGCTTCTATGACAGCCTGCAGAGCTTCGTCCGCTCCGCGGTGGAGCGGCGCTTCATCCGCCCGGCCTGCCTGCAGATCTACGCGCTGCTGCCGACGCCGGAGGAAACGCTGGCCTATCTCGAGCAGTACGACGCGGCGGCGCTTGATGTCCGCCATCTGAAAAATATCTGACTTCCGGTCCCGCCTGGCGCAGCTTCTGCGCCGGGCGGGACTGTCGTTTCGACAGTTTCGAATACTTTCCCATTCATTTCGCTTGACAGGAACGCAGCGCGGGTGATACCTTATAAAAAACAACGCTTTTTGCAGACGGCGCGCCGTCTGCCCCGGAGTTTGCGTATGAAAACCAGAAAAAAGGGCCTCTGGGTCCTGCCGCTCGCGGCGTTGCTCGCGGGAATCTTTTTCCTATCGTTCCTGATCGGCCGCTACCGCGTCCCTGCCCTGCAGGTGCTGCGGCTGCTGACGGACCGGTTTTTGTCCCTCATCTCCTTCGGCTGCTGGGGTCTCGCGCCCACATGGACGGCGGAGGAGGCCTCGGTCGTCGTCCAGATCCGCCTGCCGCGGATCCTCTCCGCCGCGCTCATCGGCGCGGCGCTCTCGGCCGCGGGCGCGTCGTATCAGGCGATGTTCCGCAACCCCATGGTCTCGCCGGATCTGCTCGGCGCGTCCACGGGCGCGTGCTTCGGCGCGGCGCTGGCAATTTTGCTCGGCGCAAGCTACGCGGTGATCACGGCCAGCTCGTTCCTCTTCGGCCTTGCGGCCGTGGGGCTCACCTATCTGATCGGCCGGCTCAGCCGCATCCGATCGACACTGGCGATGGTGCTGGCGGGCATGATGGTCGGCTCGCTGTTTTCCGCAGGGACCTCGTTCATCAAGCTCGTCGCCGACACGACCGACCAGCTGCCCGCCATCACCTACTGGCTGATGGGCGCATTGACCGCTGTTCGTTTAGACGATCTGCACTTTGCCATGGTTCCCATTTTGTGCGGCCTGATCCCACTTTTTTTTCTGCGGTGGCGGCTGAATCTTCTGACCGTCAGCGAGGCGGAGGCCCGCAGCATGGGCGTCAACACCCGGCTGCTGCGCCTGCTCGTCATCCTCTGCGCCACGCTGGCGACCGCGGCGAGCGTCTCCATCAGCGGCATGATCGGCTGGGTGGGGCTCGTGATCCCGCATATCTGCCGGCTGCTCGTCGGGCAGGACACGCAGCGGCTGCTGCCGTGCTCGATGCTGCTGGGCGCGAGCTTTCTGATGCTGGTCGACGATCTGGCCCGCTGCCTTGCCGCGAGCGAGATCCCGCTCGGCATCCTCACGGCCTTCGTCGGCGCGCCGCTGTTTCTCTATCTCATCGTCAAAGGAGGGACGCGGCATGATGCAGATTGACGTGCAGGACCTTGTCTTCTCCTACGGCGGCGCGGACGTGCTGCAGGGCGTCAGCTTCTGCGCGGACAAGGGCGAGCGCATTGCCGTGCTCGGCCCGAACGGCGTGGGAAAAAGCACGCTGTTCCGCTGCCTGCTCGGCTTTCTGGAGCCGAAGCGCGGCTGCGTAAAGATCGCCGGGCGCGACGTGCAGGCGTATTCCCGCCGCGCGCTGGCGGCGGAGCTGGCCTATATCCCGCAGTCGTACCACCCGGTCTTCGACCATACGGTGCTCGAGAGCGTCCTGATGGGCCTGAGCGCGCAGCTCGGCACCTTTGACCGGCCCTCGCGCGCGCAGGCGCTGCGCGCGAGGCAGATCCTTTCGGAGCTCGGCATCGCGCCGCTGGCCGAGCGCGGCTGCACGCGCATCTCCGGCGGCGAGCGGCAGCTGATGCTGCTGGGCCGCGCGCTCATGCAGAACGCGCACACGCTCATCATGGACGAGCCAACGGCGAGTCTGGACTACGGCAACAGCTTCCGCGTCATGCAGCGCATCGAGTCGCTCTCCGCCGGAGGCTACAGCGTGATCTTCTCCACGCACGAGCCGAATCAGGCCTTCCGCTACGCGACGAAGGTGCTCGCGCTCAAAGACGGGCGGGTCCTCGCCTTCGGGCCGCCGGCCGACGTGCTGACGCCGGAGCTGCTCGAAGCGCTCTACGGCGTCCGGGTCGCCGTCACGCAGGTTTTGGCCGGGGGACGGAGCTTTTCCGTCTGTACGCCGTATGGCGGGGAGGAGCTTTGATGTTTACGTGGACGCCGGAGATGATCCGGCTCATGCAGAACGCCAACGCGCGCAGCGAGTATCACCGGCAGCTCGCCGCCATCCTCGCACCGAAGCTGGCCGGCTGCCGCACGCTCTGCGACGCGGGGTGCGGGCTGGGCAGCCTCTCGGCAGCGCTGAGCCCGTATTTTGACGCGATCACCGCCGCCGACGTCTCCGACGCCGCGCTGGACGTGCTGCGCGAGACCATCCGGACGCAAAACCTCACCAATATCACCCCCCTGCCCTGCGATCTGCTGCAGAGCACAGACCGGACGCGGTATGACGGCATGGTCTTCTGCTTTTTCGGCAGTCTCGCGGAGATCCTGCCCGTGGCGCGCAGGCAGTGCGCCAAAACGCTTGTCATCATCAAAAAAAATTACGAGCTGCACCGCTTTTCCCTGACCGCGCAGCCCATCCGCGGCGAGACCGCGCCCGCGGCCTGCGAGGCGCTGCGCGCGATGGGCGTCCCGTTTCGCTTTGACGCGCAGGAGCTCGAGCACGGGCAGCCGTTTGCCTCGCTGGACGAGGCCGTGCAGTTCTTCCGCATCTACAGCAAGGACAAAGCACCCGGGGCCGTCACGCCCGAGGCCGTCCTTCCCCGCCTGCAGAAGACCGGCGACGACGCGTTCCCCTACTATCTGCCGCAGATCAAGCGGCTCGGTATTCTGACGATCAAGATGGAGGATCTACTATGAAAGAGCTGTTCACATCCATGCTGCAGGCGCTCTCGGACGGGCAGAGCGTCGTGCTGTGCAGCATTCTCGCCTCGTCCGGCTCCACGCCGCGCGGCGCGGGCGCAAAAATGGCCGTCTTCGCCGACGGGCATACGGTCGGCACCATCGGCGGCGGCGCTGTGGAAAAATGTTCCGGTGAAAAGGCGCTGGAGGTTTTGCAGAGCAAGCAGTCGCTGGTGCAGGGCTACTGCCTCGCGCACAACCAGGTCGCCGACATCGGCATGATCTGCGGCGGCAATGTGACGGTCTATTTCCAGTACTTTGACCCGGCAGACGAAAACGGCCGGGCGCTGCTGCAGGGCATTCTGGAGCTGCTGCGGGGCGACGATGACAGCTGGCTCGTCTACCGGATGGACGGCGGCTGCGTCAGCGCCATGGGCACGTTCGACGAGGCCCACGGCCTGCGCTTTACGGACTGCATCACGCCCGAGGCGCTGCGGCCGATGCTGCTTTCCAACGCGTTCACGAAAAAGGGCGACCCCGGCTATTATATCGAGCCTTTGACGCAGGCCGGGCATGCCTATATCTTCGGCGGCGGCCACGTGGGCACGGCGCTCGCGCCGGTGCTGGCCTCGGTCGGCTTCCGCGTGGTGGTCTATGACAACCGGCCGGACTTTGCAAAGCCGGACCATTATCCGTCCGCCGAGCAGGTCATCCTCGGCGATTATCTGGACATCGGCGCACACCTGACACTGACGGAAAACGACTACGTCTGCATCATGACGCCCGGCCATCAGGCCGACCGCGAGGTCCTGCTGCAGGCCCTGCGCTCTCCCGCGACCTACATCGGCTGCATCGGCAGCCGCCACAAGATCGCCGCGACCAACGCCTATCTCATGGCCAACGGCATCCCGGAGGCGGACCTTGCCCGCGTCCACGCGCCGATCGGACTGGAGATCTACGGCCAGACCCCGGCGGAGATCGCCGTCTCCGTCGCCGCGGAGATGATCCGCCACCGCGCGCTGCGCGCCGGGACCGACAAAAAGCCGTCGAAGGGGTGAGGACATGCACGTATTTCTGACCGGACCCGTACAGATCGGGAAAAGCACCCTGCTCCGCGCCTCGCTGGACGCGCTGCAGCCGCAGAAGCTTGGCGGCTTCCGGACCGTCTCGGCCCAGCCGCAGGCCGACGGCAGCCGCCCGGTCTACCTGCACCCCGCGTGCAGCCCGGACAAGCTGCACGAAAGCGCCAACCGCATCGGCATCCGGCGGCCGGGGCTCGGCATCGTCTCCTTCCCGGCCGCATTCGAGACAGCGGGCCTCGCCGCGCTGGCGGGCGCAGAGAACTGCGATCTTCTTCTGATGGACGAGATCGGCCGCATGGAGCGGCGGGCGGAGGGCTATTCCGCGCGCATCCTGACGCTGCTGGACGGCGGCGTGCCCATCCTCGGCGTCGTCCAGAAAAAGGCCGACACCCCGCTGGCCCAGGCCATCCGCTCCCACCCCCGCGTCCGCCTGATCGAGGTATCCGAAGAAAACCGCGATACCCTCCTCCCCACCATCCTCGAAGCCCTGCGGAGCTGAGCATCCCGGATATACAAACCGCGCCGCTGGCAGAAGCCAGCGGCGCGGTTTTTTCAAGAAAATTCTGCACCGGTCGCCGGGCGCATCCGGCGAAAGCCGATGGCGGTCAATACAGGGCGTTCCCGCAGCTTATGCCCACACGAACCAGCAGTAGAGGTAGCCGGTGAGGACGGCGAGGAGGGTGAAGGGGACGCCGATCTTGAGGAAGTCGGTGGCCTTGACCTCGTAGCCCTCCTTCTGCAGGATGCCGATGGCCGCGATGTTGGCGGACGCGCCGATGGGCGTGAGGTTGCCGCCGAGCGTCGCGCCGACGAGCAGGCCGAAATACAGCACGTGCGCGTCGCAGCCCATCATGGCCGCGATGCCCTGCACGACGGGCAGCATCGTGGCGACGTACGGGATGTTGTCAATGAAGGCAGAGATGATGACGGAGCCCCAGACGATGATGGAATACATGCCAAAGAGGCTATTGCCGCCGAGCTTGACGAACAGGGCGCTGATGTCCTCGATGACGCCCGTCTCGGTCAGCGTGCCGATGACGACGAACAGGCTCATGAGCAGCAGAAGCGTCTCAAAGTCGATCTCGCCCAGCGCATATTTGATGGGGCCGAAGTGCTTTTTCTGGAGAATGGAGCGCACGAGGCCGATGAGGAACAGCGTCATGCAGATCAGGCCGTTCGTCAGCGCCGGGCGGCCCGGGATGAACGACGCCGCGATCAGCAGCACCACCGTGCCGCACAGCAGCCAGGTCGGGAACAGGTCTTCCACGGCCGTCGGCGCACCGACGGTGACCTTGCCCTTCTCCTTGCGGAAGATGAACATGATGACCGGGACCGTGACGAGCGCGCCCAGCTCCACGGCAAAGAAGATGGAGCATTTGCCGTCCAACACGATGAAGTCCAAAAAGTCCATGTTGGCGTAGCCGCCCAGCATGATGGACGTCGTGTCGCCGACCAGCGTGGCCGCGCCCTGCAGGTTGGAGGAGACCGCGATGCAGATGAGCAGCGCGACCGGGGAGATCTTCAGCTTCTTGGCGATGGACAGCGCAACCGGCGCGATCATCAGAACCGTCGCCACGTTGTCAACGAACGCGGACACGACACCGGCGAAGACCGACAGCGCGACCGCCACCCACATGACGTTGGGCGTCTTCTGCAGCAGCAGGTCCGCCATACGCTCCGGCATTTTCGACTCGATGAACAGCGCGACCGTGCCCATCGTACCGGCCAGCATCAGAAGGACGTTCCAGTCGATGGCCGAGAAGACGGATCCGAGCGGCATCGCGCCGGAGACGACAAAGATGACCGCCGAGATCAGCGCGACATACGGCCGCTTCTTGGGCAGGGCGATCATCAGGATATACGTGATTGCGAAGAGGATGATGGTGAACAGCTTCATGACAGGGCTCCTAACTTTTCTTTTTCATTTCTTCCGGGAACATTTTACCGCTGCCCGGGGCTCCGGGCAGCCGGATAAAATCGCAGGGGCCGCGGCGCTCAGTCCGCAAAGAAGGTGATCTTCCCGCTCGTGATGACCGTGATGATGTCCGCGATCATGCACACGACGGTCACGATGCGCGAGACGGTCGCCAGGGCGGCGGGCAGCTCGACAAAGGACAGGATCGACAGCACATAGGCCGCGGCCATGATCCAGCCGATGACCTTCGCGGCCGTCGTCTTCCCGGCCGCGCGGTAGAGGCCGCCGACCAGACCGTCAAGGCAAATGACCAGCACGAGCAGCAGCCACTTCGGCAGCTGCTCGATCCCGTTTCTCAGCTTTTCCAGTGTTTCCATAGTACGATATTCTCCTTTTGCTCCGGTTTGGAGCGTTTCTTTTTTTAGACGGATCGGCAGAAGGAAAGGTTCCCGCCGCCGGGAATTTTTTTACGCCATCCGCTGGCCGTTGATCACGAGCGCAAAATGCAGCCCCAGCTTCTCCGCCGCGCGGCGGCACAGGAGCATGCGGTCCATGAAGATCTCAAAATACTCGATCACCGCGCACACCTCCGTGTCGATGGCGAGCGTGAGACAGATCTCCTTGTCGGTGAGCGTGACCTCGTGCTTTTTGACGGAGTAGTTGACGCGGTCGTGGATGTCGAAGGCGGCGCGGGCTCTTCTCGAACGAAGCCGGTATGGGTTCGACTCCGCACGCTCACGCTGTCGCTAAAGTTGAGCACCCGGCCGAACAAGGTTTGGTAGCCATTTTCGGTGTCTTTGCCACGGTACTTGTTGTGACCTTCACCGGCATCGTCATCATGGTCACGGGCGTTTTAGACTATACAACGACCGGCATTGAACTCACGCAATTGGCCTATAACGAAGGCTTGGGCCAATTCGGTATCGGTTTTGTGGCCATCTGCTTGTTCTTCTTTGCTTATTCGACGATCATCGGTTGGTTCTTCTTCGGGGAACAAAACGTACGTTTCCTCTTTGGGAAAAAGGGACTGATGCCCTATCGCGTGATCGTTTGTATCTTTATCGTGATCGGCGCAACGCTTAAGGTGGATTTGATTTGGTCGCTTGCAGACCTCTTTAACGGTTTGATGGTCATTCCAAACCTAATCGCACTTCTGGCACTCAATCACGTCGTTGTGAACTGCTTAGATGACTTTGAGTCAAAGCTCAAGCGCTACGAAGATTCCAAATCTTAATTAATTCAATGCGTTAGACTTAGCAGAAGTCCGGCCGAGGCCGGACTTTTGCTTTTGGGTGAAATAATTTCCTCAGACCGAGGCCACGCTCAGCGCAACCCGTATTGGAATCGGATTTCTTGCGTCAATTCAATCTCGCCGGTTGCAATATCTTTTGGCCGTTTAACGACACAACTTGCGCTTCGAACAGCGTTTAGCGCAGCCAAATCCAACTCCGGATTACCCGACGTTTTCCGAAGTCTGATATCGGAGAAGCACCCATCGGGATCAATCGCAAAAGAGACTTCACAAAGCCCGATTAGGTCCGTTTGACCGTGTTGAAGGCGTCTGGCGTGAATCGCATCGCTGACATCTTCAATGTACTGAAAATAACGGCGACGTCGCTCTTCGATAGCGCGCTGTTCATTGGCCGATCGAGGGTCAAACATTCGAGCATCAAGCACCACTCCCCCCGGCTCTCTTGAAAGAGCACGAGAAGACTCCACATCCAAAGTCACAACGCTTTGACCCGGCATGCTCATCTCTAAATGAGAGTCCCAAGAGACAAAGAGAAGCGCATGCACTAAAAGCGACACTAAGATCCCATAACGGGTCGCCTCAGCCGATGTCATGGCTTATCCTCAATAGCGTCGGTTGCAACGAGTAATTGCTCGCCACCGGTTTGGCGTACTTTGTCAACGAGGAAAATTAACGCTTCAACGGGGGCTTTAGGATGAGCGGCTAAAACAATGCGACCCGGTTCTTTTTTAAACGACTCTACGATTCTTTGTAGCGTATAGGGAACATCGGCACGCGCAACGGGTAAATCATCGACAAAGAAATCCCCGTTTTCATTTAAGTGCCACGTCACAACACGTCCACTGATGGGCTCACTCGATTGAGCTGCAGGCAATTGCACCTCAAGTCCACGCACGGTAAAACTTGCCGCCATCACAAAAAAGATCAGTAGCAAAAAGACCACGTCGATAATCGGCGTCATTTCGATGTCGTCATCGCGAGCCTTATATTTGAGCCGTGATCGAATATAGCGCGCCATGAATCATTCCTTATCGTTGAGAACGATACCGATTGCCCGATCAAGCTTTTCACTGAAACGATTGACGTACGAGTCAAAGAAACTCAACACAAAAAGCGTCGGAATGGCAATCGACAAACCGGCTGCCGTTGTAATCAACGCTTGCCAAATACCGTCGGCCAGTTGCGCCATTTGAACGCCGCCCGAGGCTGTGGCAACGGCCGAAAATGTATCAATCATCCCGACAACCGTACCCAAAAGACCCAACAACGGAGCCAATTTAACGATAACCGACAGAATATTTAAATGATCATTTAACCGATTGATAAGCTCTTGAGCCTCGGCAACCGATTCGTCTTCGTTACGTGCCGATAATTTTTGAGCTAATTGGGCAAAGGCCGGTGTTTTAGAAAAGCTTTCCAAAACCGATTGGGCAGTTTTGGAGAAAGTCGGCATCTGTAGACTACGGAAAACCAGCCAACGCTCGATCATGACTGCCAACGAAATCACAGACACTAGCAATAACGGCCACATTAAAAGGCCACCGGCACGAAATAGTTCAAGCATCGAGTATCTCCAATAGCTTTTCTACCGGCGCAATGTCTTTGCCGATTAAGGTCAATGC